>JAEEGF011909788.1_pt1 | contig 32105 bp, 18 predicted proteins | sample 9134171 | NCBI WGS metagenome assembly JAEEGF01 (sample SAMN16246542, study PRJNA631951) | gut metagenome | biome: gut microbiome; feature: rumen; material: AP-attached | host: Bos | place: Iran: Karaj | collected 2018-10 | reverse complement strand
TTCCCGATGTCGCCTTCTCCGATTATCAGGTGGCATCCGGGTGGTCTGACACGGATGTCAAGAGCCATCTCAAGTATTACCAATCCACCTTGTCGATCTGGTACACGACAACGGATGGAGAAGCTCTTCCGGATCCTACTGCTCTCCCTTCGGCTTGCACATTGACTAGGAATATCTATTTGGGAGGTCAGGGCATGATGTGGTTCTCCAACGAGGTGAACGACATTCCGGCAAGTATGTTCCTCAATACAAACAATGTCAATTCGACACTTAAGACTGTTTCTTTGCCGGATAATTTGCGGACCATAGGTACTTCCGCTTTCAGCGGCTGCATCAATCTGGAAAGTGTCTATCTTGGAGACAATTTGGAAACAATCGGTGCTTTGGCATTCAATGGGTGCTATTTGTCATCAATTGTATTACCGGATCATTTGACATCTATCGGAAACCAGGCGTTCAAGGGTACCAAGTTCGAGACCATCTCAATACCCCAGAGCGTGACAACGATCGGCACCAATCCCTTTGCGGAATGTTATTCGCTTAAGTCTTTCACAGGGGATTGCCCTCTGATATCACCGGATGGCCACTGTCTTATCTATGACGGGGTTCTTGAGTCTTTCACAACGGTCGGAGTGACTGGAAATTACCGCGTTCCCTCTGGCGTGATCAGTATTGCCTCGGAGGCTATGCGTAGATCTATATTCACTAGTGTGTCCTTCCCATCCACGTTACAAACGATAGGGGCACAAGCCGTGCGTCAATGCGAGAACCTAAGTACTGTCGTTATACCGGCGTCTGTCAATGTTATCGGACCGTTTGCTTTCGACAGGTGTCCGGCTTTGGATAGTATCACGATGGAAAGTGTAACGCCTCCCACTCTCCAGTCAAGCGCATTCGGGAATTTGCCAGCTGATTGTATAATCTGGATTCCCAATGCCGGTGCTTCTGATTATGAAGCCGCCACAGGCTGGTCGGATCTTGTCGACCATTTCCAAGTCTATTAGACAAACAACCCGGTAAGAATGAAATAATAATCAGAGTGAAATAATAAATAGGCAACAATCATGAGAACGATCTTCAAAACACATTTGATGGCCATGGCCTTATTGGTGGCGTTGTCATCCTGCCAGAATCTGGAGATGGATGTGCAGCCCCCAGAGCCTTCCAGCCCGTCGAGTGAGCTTCGCGAGGTGATTATCACCGCAAGCATCGCCGATGCCACCAGCGAGACCAGGACGTCTTATAACGAGCCGGAGTTGAAGAACTACTGGAGCCCCGGTGACAAGATCAAGGTGTTCAGCGCCGGAGAGGCTGCCCAGTTCACCTCCCTCAACACCGTCCCCGAGACCATCGTGAAGTTTAAGGGAAACATCTCTACCATCACCGGCAGCAGCAATGACGATGATGACTCCAAGGACTATGTGTGGGGCCTTTACCCTTACAGCGAGGCCGCGACCTACGCCGAGCCTGACGGTATCTCCCGTACAGCGAGGATCACGACCATGTTCCCTGATGTGCAGGTCGGTGTCGCCGGAACCTTCGGCGACAACCTTGCCGTGATGATCGGCCGTTCCGAGTCGCTGTCGATTCCATTCCGGGGGGCCTACTCCGGAGCGTTCTTCCAGGTGAGCAGGAATGACATCGTCTCGATGACCCTCAAGGGTCTCAACAACGAGGTCCTCGTGGGAAAGGCCACAATAGGTCTCAACAACAGCCTTCTTCCGGTAGTGCACGAGGTCACCGACGGTAAGACAGCCGTCACGGTGACGGCTCCGCACGGCACCTTTGAGACCGGGAAGAACTACTACATCATAACCCTTCCCGATGTGGCTCTCCCGAACGGTTACTCAGTCACGCTGCGCAGGAACGACGGCTACGAGGGCACGTACGAGCTCCGCGCTAACCGTCCCCTCAACAGGATCAAGTTCAGGAACCTGTCCGATCCCGTGGACGTGAGGATTGAGAACGCCCAGAACATCGCCAACGGAGTCAGTACCGGTTGGGTGCAGTCCACAACCCTGGGCATCAACGAGATTTGGTACACGACATCCGATAATTCGGTCATACAATACAACACCGCATATGCGAGCGAGACCGGCAATGAGGTTGACGATGAGAACTGTGTGACTCCCTCTGCCAACAACGGAGTGGGAATCATTCGCTTCTATGCCCCGCTGACCAAGATTGATAAGGAGGCTTTCTCGAACAAGGAGAAGTTGACTTCAGTCTCTTGGCCGGAGACCGTAGAGACAATCGGGCAGGGGGCTTTCCAGCAATGCCGTGCTTTAAGTGACATAGTAATCGGACCCAATGTCAAAGTCATAGAGGAAGACGCTTTTTGGGAGACCGCTATCGCAACGCTCAGCCTTCCTGAAGGCATCCGGCGAATCGATTATTGTGCTTTCCAGAATTGCCCCTTGACAGAGGTGACAATACCTAACTCGGTTGACTCCCTGGGTTATAGCAAATCTCTTAGTGAGTCAGCCTCACAGCCCTTGTTCAGCAATCCTTTCCTGGATTGTGCATTCCTGACCACGTTCCACGGGAGGTACGCTTCTGATGACGGAAAATGCCTTGTCGATAATGGTGTTGTCAGAAGTTTCGCTACCGGAGGAATGGAGGGGGCGACCTATGAGGTGCCATCCAATGTCAGGGGAATCGGCTTATGGTCTTTTTGCGGTTCTACAATAAGCCATATTGTATTGCCTAACCAGCTGCTTGTCATCTACGACTATGCCTTCATGTCTAGCCGGATTGAGGATGTCACTATCCCTGCAAGCGTCTCCCAGATCTACACGTACGCATTTTACTACTGTTCCAGACTCAACTGGATAAAGATCATGAAAACCAGTGGTGTGATAGGAGCAAAAGCGACTTGGGGAAGTCCTGCGGGAATGTTCAACCGGACCAATGATTGCCCGATTTATGTTCCCGCCACTCTTCTCAATTACTACAAAGGAAGCCAGTATTGGGATGTTTATGAGAGCCGCTACCGGGCCTTGATTGAGGATAATGAGATTTTTTACACGACCTCGGACGGTGAGGCGGTGAGATACAATGATAATCCTGCCACCGGAAACGAACTTGACGGAGACATCATAGCTCCCAAGAACAACGGAGGCATCGGAATCATCCGCTTCAAGAGTCCGATAACCTGGATTGACGATTCAGCCTTTATGTTCGCCAAGTCCACTTTGACATCGGTGACCTTCCCTGACTGTGTTGAGACGATCGGAACAGCCGCTTTCGAGGATTGTACATTGCTAACCAATGTGACTTTTGGTTCCGGACTCAAGACCATCAACCAGTGGGCTTTCGGCAACACAGGACTTGGAGACGTGGATTTCCTCCCTGATGGGCTGGAAAATATTGGCGCTTGCGCATTCGAGGATTGCAGTAATATAACCAGAGTGACAATTCCCGAATCTGTTGTCCACCTTGGATATTACGAGAGAGTCGAAATACCCATGGGCAATCCGTTTGACGGCTGTCTCAATATTCAGAGTTTCAGCGGAAAGTTTGCCACTTCTGACGGTAGAGCCCTGATAGAGACCTTTGGTGGACACGATTATTTAATAAGTTACACTGATGCCGGAATGGAAGGTCAGACTTATGTGGTTCCGGAGAATGTATGGGCGATATCGTTCTTCGCTTTCTGGCATAGTAAACTTGCCAATGTGGTGCTGCCGGATAATCTCGCCCGAATCTACGATGGGGCATTTTACTATTGCACCAATCTTTCTTCCGTGACCATCCCTTCCGGAGTGGAGCTTATAGGAGGAATTTCATTCAGTGGGTGCTCCGCATTGGAGAGGGTGAAGATCGAAGCTACTTCCGTGCCGCCCACTTATTTGGGTAGTCATTATTATGAAACGGGTATGTTTGCTGGCAGTACCTGCCCTATTTACGTACCGGCCACCCTGTTGAATGAATATAAGACTAACGCTTATTGGAAACCTTATGCGAGCCGCTACCAGGCGTTGATTGAGGATGATGAGATCCTTTACACAACCTCCGACGGTGCGGCGGTGTCCTATAATGTAACGTCTGACACCGGAAATACCCTGGTTCAGTCCGGCTGCAAGGCACCGGACGCCAACAATGGCATAGGCGTTATAAAGTTCTCCGCTCCGGTCACCGAGATAGACGAACAGGCATTGTATAGAAGTGAGAACCTTACTTCCGTCATCCTGCCTGACGGCGTGGAAACAATAGGTGCATATTCGTTTACAGGATGCTCAAGTCTTGGGAGCGTGTCATTTGGAAGCAATGTCACCACAATCGAGTCCAATGCTTTCGACGGGTGCCACCTTGAGACTGTGAACCTGCCCGGAAGCCTGACCTTCTTGGGAGAGGATGCTTTCAAGGCTAATCCTCTGACAACGGTTGCGATTCCCGCAAGTCTCACTACGACTGTAAAGAATCCCTTCTTGGATTGCTCAAATCTGACATCTTTCACCGGAAATAGCAGCTTGGTTTCCAGCGATGGCCTGGCGCTCATCAATTCTTCCGGCGAATTGATTTCCTATGCTCTTGCCGCGACTACCGGAGAATACCAGGTGCCGGATGGCGTGGTGACATTGGGTAATAGGTCTATGCAAGGTGCCAAATTCACAAAAGTCATTCTTCCAAGCACTCTCGAGACAATCGGAATGGGTGCGTTTAGATACTCGGATATCACTGAGGTCACCATTCCGGCTTCCGTCACGACAATTGACAATGTTTCTTTTGCCGGTTGCACCAGCCTCGCTACAATCAGGATTGAATCCGAGACTGCTCCGACTTTATTGGGAGGGAATACTTTTGCCTACGCTCCCGCCGACATGAAGATCTGGGTTCCGGGTATAGCTGCCGCTGAATATGTCTATGAGGGTACCGCCCAGCCGGAATGGTATGCGATGAAGGATCATTGCGCTTTCTACCAGACAGATAAGGAGATATGGTATCATAATAACGATAACTCCCAATCCTATTACGATATCGATTTCAATACTACTGCCAGTTTCCGCGGATGGACCGCCATTGATGTTGACGCTACCCTGTCAAATATCGATCCGGTTATCGCTGTTCCCGAGTCACTAGGTGCGACTGTGATCATGATCGCCATGTTCAATGACGCTCCTACAGCCCTCGCCGCCAACACGTTCTCCGGCCGGACCGGTTACATTGATTACGTCTCTCTGCCTACTACTGTCACAAGCATAGGAGCCAGCGCATTCTCGGGTTGTTCCCTTCTTACGGTATTCCCGTCACATAAGGTGAATTCAATCGGAGAGGAGGCCTTCCTTGGCTGCTCGTCGCTCACTTCCGTGTCCTGTGCCGCGAAAACCATCGGGGCAAACGCATTCAAGAACTGCACTTCGCTGCTGGATGTGTCTGTGGGACTATTAATCCAGGAGATTGGAGAAGGCGTCTTCTATGGCTGCACCGCACTCAAACGCGCCAACAACGGCAACACTAATACAGGTGTCAACTTCTCCTCTGTCCGGAAGGTAGGAGATAATGCGTTCCGGGACTGTTCCAGCCTCACTTCAGTGAGCCTCCCGAAGGCGACTTCGCTGGGCAGTCACGCTTTTTATGGGTGCGATAATATTTCCTCGCTCAGTATTCCGGAAGTCAAGACTCTTGGCGAAAGGTGTTTCTACAACCACAGAATCAGGAACATGAGTCTTCCTGCCATAACAACCATCGGAGTCAGTGCCCTTGGCAGAGGAAGTCTTCTCAAGACAGTGACTTTCGGACCGGACATCACGGATATGCGGAACCAGCTCTTCTCATATCCGACCGGCAGCGGTACTACCGCTCACGCATTGACGCAGATAATCATGGGGCCTGAAAATCCGCCGCTTATCTCTACGACCTCGCCCGGTACATTCACCGGGATCACGTTCAGCAATACTACCGGCTGTATCGTAGTTCCTTCGCAAGCTGCGATTGCCAGATATGTGTCAACCTGGGGACTTCCGGAACGAGCCTTTACCACAGGAAATTAATAGTATTATATAAAAAAGATTATCATGAGAAAAACTATCTGGCGTTTCATCGTGACGCTCTTACCGCTTGCGGTAGCACTTTCATTGGCTTCCTGCCAGAAGGCAGAGTTTGACCTTCAGGATATTGAGTCTGCGGGTCAGCAGAAAGAGCTCCGTGAGGTGATCATCACGGCGAGCATCTCCGACGCCCAGGACGAGACGAGGACCTCCTACAATGAGGACGAGTCGAAGAACTACTGGTCTCCCGGAGACAAGATCAAGGTCTTCAGCGCCGGTGAGGAGGCCGAGTTCACCTCGATGAACACCAGCCCCGAGCCCATCGTGAAGTTCAAGGGCTACATAGCGTCTATCACCGGAAGCAGCAATGACGACGATGACTCGAAGGACTATGTGTGGGGCCTTTATCCATACAGCACAGGGGCGACCTACGCCGAGCCAGACGGGATCTCCCGCACGGCCCAGATCACGGTGACTTACCCTGATGTTCAGGTGGGAGTGGCTGGCACCTTCGGCGACAACCTGGCTGTGATGATCGGCCGTTCCGAGTCGTTGTCAATCCCGTTCCGTGGCGCCTATTCAGGAGCGTTCTTCAAGGTGAACAGAAGTGACATCGTGTCGATGACCCTGAGGGGCCTCAACAACGAGGTCCTCGTGGGAAGGGCGACAATAGGTTTGGACAACAATCTTCTTCCCGTGGTCGAGGAAGTGACCGATGGGAAGACGGCGGTGACTGTGACCGCGCCGAACGGCACCTTTGAGCCTGATAAGAACTACTACATCATAACCCTCCCTGACGTGGCGTTGCCTCGCGGCTACTCCGTGACTCTTCGCAGGAGCGACGGTTACGAGGGCACCTACGAGCTGAGGGCGAACCGTCCGTTGAACAGGATTAGGTTCAGGAACCTATCGGAGCCCGTGGACGTGAGGATCGAGAACCCGGAGAACATCTCCGACGGCGTCAGCACCGGTTGGGTGCGCTCCACCACTCAGGGCATCAACGAGATCTGGTACACCAGTTCCAATGGGGAGGCGGTGGAGTACTGCGGTGAAGACAATTCCTCCTACGAGCCGAACGGTGTCGTGGTCGTCGAGAACATAGCCCCGAAGGATAACGGTGGCACTGGAATCGTCCGCTTCTCCGGACCTTTGACCGTGGTGGATCTAGGGGCGATGTCTGTCTTCTATAATAGAGCCAACAGTGAGAACCTGACCTCTGTGTCATTCCCCGACTGCGTGGAGGAGATAAGACCTAGCGCTTTCGAGGAATGCGGATCTCTTTCCTCTGTCCATTTCGGCTCGGGACTTAAATCAATAGGGTCATGGGCTTTCGCGTTGACGAACATCGGCTCCATCGATCTCCCGGAAGGACTTGAGCTAATCGGGGCTGTAGCCTTCAATTATTGCCCGTTGGAAAGCGTTCACATCCCTGAATCTGTCAAGCATCTGGCATGCTACGGTTACTATGTAAACGACGATATCCCCATGGGCAATCCTTTCTGGGGATGCCAGAGTCTCCGGAGTTTCACCGGCAAGTTCGCTACCGACGACGGCCGGGCCCTGATCGAGACAAAGGAGGACGGGATGCGGTATCTCATCAGTTTCGCCCCCGCCGGATTGGAGTCCTACACTGTTCCCAGTGTGGATGTCATATCAATCTGGGCCTTCAGCGAGACCCCCCTGCGGCAGGTCAAGCTTCCAGTTGGTCTGAAGGTCATCTCTGACGCGGCGTTTATGAGTTGCAATAATCTCACCTCCGTGGACATACCCGCCAGTGTGAAAGAGATTAACGGAAGAGCATTCTTCGGCTGCGGGAATTTGGAGTCCATCATTATCAGGTCCGTCGCGATCCCTACCACCATCGCCGATAATCAACACTATTATAACGGCACTCCTTTCAGCCCTAACAGCACCTGCCCCATTTATGTCCGTTCCGACCGGTTGAAGTACTACAAGACCAGCGAGTACTGGGAGTTGTACGAGAGCCGTTACCGGCCTCTGCCAGAAACGAACAGGATCTTCTACACAACCTCTGACGGAGAGGCTGTGACATACACTGTTGAGTCAAGTACTGGCAATGCGCTCTTCGCATCCGGTTGTAAGGCTCCCAACACTAACGGAGGCATAGGTGTCATCTTGTTCACATCACCAATAACAAAGATTGATGCGAGTGCTTTCCGTAACCAGATTAATCTTACATCTGTCACTCTGCCGCTCAACGTCACGACAATAGGGGATGGGGCTTTTTATGGTTGCAGCCAGCTTAGCGACATAGCATGGAGCCCTGGTTTGACTACTATAGAACCCTCCGCATTCTTTATGACCGGTTTCCAGTCATTGTCTATTCCAGAGGGCGTCACATCGATAGGGGGCGCGGCCTTTGGAGCTTGTACTGTGTTGCGGAGCGTCACATTGCCTCAGTCCCTAGCTGAAATAGGTGTGATGGATGGTGAGATCGTCAACCCTTTCATGCATTGTTCTCAGCTCGACAGATTCAACGGCAAGTTCGCCAGTTCAGATGGCCGCTCCTTGATCGCTCAACATGGCGAAAACACGACACTCGTTGGTGTCGCTATAGCGGGTCAATCAACCGATTTGCTCACTGTCCCTTCAGGCATTGAAGAGGTGGCCGCTTATGCTGCCTCCGGCGTCCATTCCAGTGACATATCGTTACCTGATGGGCTAAAGGTTATATGCGATTATGCTTTCTTGAGTTGCGAGGGAATCCGGACTATCACTATCCCTACAAGTTTGGAGATAATGGGCGGATCCGCTTTCTCTGGTTGCTCTTCCTTGAGCAGTGTCTATCTGCTCCCCGCGAATGTCCCTTCCGCTGTTGGTGTCCTTTGGGCGGCAGGTGGCATGTTTGACAATGCGGCCTCCGATTTGGCCATCTATGTGCCATCAAGCCGCATAGACACCTATAAGACGGCCCAGTACTGGAGCGCCTATGCCGACAAATATGTGATTGAGCAACCGCCATACACTATCTGGTACACAACTACTGATGGACTCGCGGCTCAGTACAATCTTCCGGAAAGCTATTCCCAATACTCCGCCAATATCTCCAACACTGCGCCATCATCCAACCTCAATAATCCTGGAATGGGCGTGCTGAAGTTCCCCATCAACCTCTCGGAGATTCCGGAAGGGTTGTTTGAGGACTGTGGGAATATTCAGACTGTGTACATTCCCAGGGAAGTCGCGTCCATTGGGAACCGGGCGTTTAGCGGTTGTAATTTCCTTGAGGCCGCTTATCTCCGGAATCCTGGCAAACTGACAACTGTCGGGGAAGACGCTTTTTATTATTGTTATCGTCTAAAGACCGTGGGAAGTACCGAAGGCATTGTTAATCTGCCTGCTGTCACCACTGTCGGGAAAGAGAGCTTCTATTTTACAAATAAGGTGGAAGAAGCTCATTTCCCGTCACTTATAGAGGCCGGAGCTACCGCTTTCGAACATATTGGGGATGATACTGCTTTTCGCGTGCTTGATTGTCCGAAACTCGAGAGTTGCACAGGATGGTACACTTTTGGTTTTATCGTAGCTGATGAGCTATATCTGCCTTCGATCAAGCATCTTGACATGTTCTCGTTCGGCTATTCGAAGATAGGAACACTCCGTTTGGGCCCTAACCTTCAGTATTTGGGTAATTATTGTTTCACGGATGCTCCTGAGATGTCCAGGACACTCTACTTCGAAGGAACGACCCCTCCGACCTTCGTGTCATACACATTCTTTATTGACTGGAGTGTTAACACTCAGTTGCTTCCGCTTGATGCGATACATGTGCCTCGAGGATGCAAAGCGGCCTATCAGAACGCTCTTCATACGGCGTCCTCAGCCTATGACGCCTACTTCAGCGTCATAATCGATGACTTATAGTGTCGTTTTAGCGATATAAGAGTGAGTCTTTATTCTTTCTATAGAATCTCTAAGCCTTCGAAGGTGAAGGTTCCGCGGGAGGCGGCGGCAGGAGAGTACCGCCGCTTCCGGAACCGGACCTTTTGGGGAGTGACTGCGGCTTACGCCCTCTACTATGTTTGCAGGATGGCGATGGCGGTTGTCAAGCAGCCGTTGATTGACGGAGGCATACTTGGAGCCGCCCAGCTGGGAATAATCGGATCGGCCTTCTATTTCGTCTATGCCGCCGGCAAGTTCGCCAACGGTTTCATAGCGGACTACTGCAACATCCGCCGTTTCATGGCCACCGGGCTCCTAATCTCCACTGTAGTGAACCTTCTGATGGGGGTTCTGGGACTGGCTCAGGGTTGGTGGGGCTTCTCTTCGGCGATCCTGTTCTTCGTTTTCGCCCTTGTTTGGGGCATTAACGGATATTGCCAGTCAATGGGTGCTCCTCCAGGGGTGATCAGCCTTTCAAGATGGTTCCCTCTCAATCGCAGGGGGACATTCTATAGCATCCTCAGTGCCACTCCCTATCTCGGGAAGTCGCTCTCTGTCTTCGCTTTAGGTCTTGTTGTCGGCTGGATAGGATGGGAGTGGGGTTTCATATTCTCAGCAATCGCCGGAGTCTTAGGGTCGGCCATTATCTTGATTTTCGTTTCCGACACTCCTGAAAGCAAAGGCCTTCCCTCTGTCCAGGAACTCACCGGGGAAGAAATCCTGAAGACCGACACCATGCCTACAAAGGAACTCCAAAAGATGGTCGTCCGACATCCGGGAATATGGATTATCGCCCTGTCGAGCGCCTTCGTGTACATCACCCAACATGCTGTCAGCGAGTGGGGAGTGCTGTTCCTCCAGAAAGGGAAAGGCTTCTCGCTGGCCTCGGCGACCCAGATCATAGCCTTCTCCGAGGCTTTCGGAATAGCTGGAACCGTTTTGGCCGGATGGCTATCCGACCGTCTGTGCAAGGGCAACCGTTTTATCCCGGTCCTGATATCCGGGATGGTCTGCCTGGCGGCTCTCGCAGGTTTCCTCCTTACCGGGGGAGGCTACGGGATGAACATAGTGTATGTGGCTGTCTTCAGTCTGGCTATTGGGGTAGTGTACTGCACTGTCGCTGGACTGATGGCTCTCGACATTGTTCCCAGGAAGGCGACCGGCTCCGCATTGGGTATGGTAGGTCTCGCCAGCTATGCCGCTGCCGGTGTGCAGAATGTCGTAAGCGGATTCATGATCCAGTCCGGGGAGATGAACTTCACTGGTGTGTCGTTCTTCTGGCTGGCTGCCTGCCTCCTTTCGTTCATGATTCCCGTCCTGTCTTGGAAGTTACTTAAAATACAATCAATCTGACGTTTAATACAAAACTATTATGGGACTTTTCAAAGATTTACTTAAAGGTGTGGCCGGAGAACTGATCTCCAAGGTCCAGCAAGCCGCCAATGTCAACACGCCGGCGTCTTCCTCCTCAAACCCTCATTCCGGTGGAAGGGGCTCATTTGTGGATACTCATGAAGAGGCTCCTGAAAGGAGTGATGCCGAGAGTCTGGCGCATTTCGAGAACATTCTGAGCACCAGTTTCCCTCAGTATTCGGTACAGAAGAATGTCCCTGTCACCACTCTGGCGGGGAATGCCACCGACAGTTTCCAACTCTACACGACACGCCCTACGCAGTCCTACAAGGCTGAGTGGGGACAGCCTTACACCTTCGTCCTCAGTGAAGGAGGGGTTCCGAAAGGGATTGTGATGCTCGGGTCTGGCCACAGCCATTATTCCAATGTCAAGTATCTCATTTCCAGGATGTACGCCAAGAAACTTGGTATCCCTTACATCAACTTCTACAACCAGATGCCCAATGAGAGAGCCTATGTGGTCTCCCGCATCAACAAGTTTATGAATATCTGACATCTGAAAAAGGGGATGCGGTCTTGAGCCGCGCCTGCGGAGGATCCAGCGTCGCCCAATGGATTTTTTGGTATTGCGGGCTGCCGGACGGCGTACGGTCTCGTGATCGGCAATTTTGCCGATTCAAAATCATTCCCCTTTTTCTTTTTATCCTTTATGGACAGCATAATGCGCATGATCGGTCGTCAGGAAGTCTGGGAAGACTTCCTGGCGTACCGTTTGCGCAAAGGCCGCCTCACCTGGACCACTTTCCAGGAGGCAGACGATTTTGTGGGGGATCAGGCTTTTGTGGATGTCGCTCGGAAATTTGCCTCAGGGCAGGCCCCCGGGATTCCTTTCCGGACGGAGATTAACAAAATGGGTTCGGGAAAGAAGAGGGTGGTGTACCAGTTCAACCCCGACGAGATGTCTGTCCTGAAGCTTATCTCCTACCTTCTTTACCGCTATGACGACCGTTTTTCTCCGGGTTGTTATTCCTTCCGCCGGGGTGTAAGGGCCAGTGACGCGATATTCTCAATCAGAAGAGAGCTGCGTGGGCGGCAAATGTGGGCATACAAGGTCGATATACATAACTATTTCAATTCCATTTCCATCCCCATCCTGATGCCGATCCTCAAGGATCTCTTAAGGGACGATCCTGAGCTTTGCGCCTTTTTCGAAAGATTGCTTTCTGACGACCGGTCACTCAGCGGGGAAACCCTGATCCGGGAGAACAGGGGAGTGATGGCCGGCGTCCCTACCGCTCCTTTCCTTGCTGACGTTTATCTGATGGAAGTGGATCGCCATTTCTTCGAGGAAGGGGTTGTCTATGCCCGTTATTCAGATGACATTATTCTCTTCGCATCTGATTATGAGGAACTTATGAGACGCAAGGCCGAGCTTCTTGACTATTTTGGGAAATACCGGCTTGAGGTCAATCCGGACAAGGAGCATGTTTACTCTCCTGACGAGCCGTTCGAGTTTCTTGGCTTCCGTTGCCTTGGGAACACTATCGACATCTCGAGCGCCACTTTGGAAAAAATGAAGGGGCGTATCCGCCGCAAGACCCGCTCGCTCCGGCGTTGGGTGTCTAAGAAAGGCAAGGACCCCGTCTTGGCGATGAAGGCCCTTGTCCGCTCTTTCAACAATAAGTTTTTCGAGTCTGACGGCTCCGGATCCCTCTCTTGGTCAAGATGGTTCTTCCCTGTCGTCAACCAGACCGAGGGAATGGCGGAAATTGATCATTATCTGCAAGATAACATCCGCTATCTCTATTCCGGCCACCACAATAAGGCGATCTACCGGGTCCGTTACACCGACCTGAAGGCCCTGGGTTACCGGAGCCTTGTCGGAGAGTACCACAAGTGGAGAGAGACTACTTCCGGATGAGGAAGGTGTAGTAGAGGAGATAGAGGGCGCCGATGAACATGACAGCCACAGCTCCTGCCTGACCGACAGCGTCGGAGGCGAATCCCATCAACAGCGGGAATATCGTTCCGCCGAAAAGACCCATGATCAAAAGTCCCGAGACCTCGTTCTGCTTGTCAGGCACTGCCAGCAGAGCCTGTGAGAAGACGATTGAGAAGAGGTTGGAATTAGCCAGGCCGATCATCACTATGGCCGTGTAAAGCACTGCCTTTGTGTTGCCGAAGAACATGAGACACAGGGCGGCGATCATCAGTATCACATTGAGCAAGAAGAACTTCTTGTGGCTGAACTTTGACAGGATGAATGACCCCAGAAGGCTTCCAACCGTTCTGCAGATGAAGTAGAGGCTCGTGGCGAATCCCGCCTGTGTAAGGCTCATCCCGACTCGCTCCATAAGGAGTTTAGGGGCAGTCGTGTTGATGCCAACATCCATTCCCACATGGCAGATGATGCTTAAGAATGAAAACAGGACGAATGGCTTCCCAAGCAGTCTCAGGCAGTCAGCGAAACTGGAAGCCTTGTCGGTCACCTGCTCACGCTCAATGGATGTCCCTCCTAGGAGAAGTGCGGCCAGTATGCCGATAATCCCATAGACGGGGAATAGCAGCCTCCAGCCGAGCCCGAAGGAGGGCAAGGCGGCGGTGGCTCCCCACATGGCTATGTAAGGGGCCATGAAAGATGCGATGGCTTTCACGAATTGTCCGAAAGTCATTGTGCTGGCGAGGCCGTCACCTTTCACTATGTTGGCTATCAGTGGGTTGAGGGATGTCTGCATGATGGCGTTACCGATTCCGAGCAGGGAGAAGGCGGCCAGCATCAAGGCGTAACTTTCCCCGAAGATAGGGAGCAGCAGCGAGAGTATGGTTATCGCCAGAGACAGCATGACTGTGTTCTTCCTGCCTATCTTATTCATCAGCATCCCTGTCGGGATGGAGAATATCAGGAACCAGAAGAACACCAGCGAGGGGAATATGTTGGCTGAAGAATCGCTTAGATTGAGGTCAGCCTGCACATAGTTGGACGCTATGCCCACGAGGTCCACGAACCCCATGGCGAAGAAGCATAGCATCACCGGGATGAGCTGTAATTTTTTATTCATATTCATAAATTAGATGTACTTGAAAGGTTTGAATGGTCTGCCGCCCGCAAGGATCTCTTGCCTGGCTTCGTCGAAGGTGACCTTCTCGCCGGAACGGACCGCCGCATTGGTCATCATCGTTGCGATGGAGTGGTTGTAACCGGCCAGAACAGGTGCGTTGGGCTCTTTGCGGCTCTTGACGCACTCCATCCAGTTGCGCATGTGAAGATAAGTCATGTCGTCTCCTCCGGTGTTGGCTCCAGTTTCGATCTTGATGGAGGGGAGCTTGAAGGTCTCAAGCAGGTTGGCTTCCATTCCCATGGCGCTGGCGTCACCGGCGCCAAGACCTCCGGCTGAGGTCACCTCGTTGGTGTCGAGGTTGAGGGTGCCACCGTTTGAGAAGTACAATTCCTTCGTTCCTCCGGCTGAATTGGTGAATCTCGAGGTATATAGCACCTGGAAGCCGTCGTCCGAACCTTCAGGACCGTAATCCATGACGGCAGTCAGGGTGTCGTAGTTGCGGCGGCCGTCCTTCCATAGGTAGATGCCTCCGTTGGCGGCCACGCTCCTGGGATGGCTCAAGCCGGTAAACCAGTGGACAGTGTCGATCTGATGCGACATCCATTGCCCGGGGATGCCTGATGAATATGGCCAGAAGAGCCTGTATTCCAAATACTTCCTCGGATCCCACGGCTCATGGGGACGGTTGCAAAGGAATCTCTTCCAGTCAGTGTCCTCCTCACGGCATTCGGCGACCAAAGCGGGTCTGCGCCAGCGCCCTGGCTGGTTTACGTTCCAACTCATCTCGACCATGGTGATAGGTCCGAATTTGCCGGATTTGATGTACTCGCAAGCGGCCTGGTAATTCGGGGCTGAACGCCTTTGGGAACCGATCTGGATTATCCTGCCGGAGCCTTGCGCGATCTTCAGGGCCTTCCGGGCGTCCGCCATGGTCTCAGCGAATGGTTTCTCGCAGTAGGCGTCACAGCCCGCCTCGACGGCCTCGATGAGGTGGAGGGCATGCTGGAAGTCGGCTGTCGAGATGATCACAGCATCGCACATTCCGGACTCGTAAAGCTCCTCGTTGTTGCGGAACAACTTGACATCGATGCCGTAGTTTTCCTTGAAAAACACCCTGGCTTCTTCCCGGCGGCGGTTCCAGATGTCCGAGACCGCGACAATCTCGAATCCGAGTTCTTCGGCGCTCGCCATGAAAGTAGGGATCAAGGAGCCTCTGCAACGGTCTGAGAATCCGATGATTCCGACCCTTATCTTGTCGTTGGCCTTCTTTGATCCAGAATAAATCTTGGCGTCGAGCGCCAGACCTCCAAGCATCAGGCCTCCAGTGGCCACCATGCTCGTCTTGATGAATTCTCTTCTGGTCTGCATAGTCTTTATGAGGGTGTTATTTAATTGATTGGATTTGCTCTTTCATGACGGCGACTGCCTTTGGCAGCTGGGCTCCGATGTCTTGCCAGGAGCATTCAAATGAGATCCTGCCTTCGTATTTGATGCTCTTGAGGGCCTTGAAGTAGGGGGTGAAGTCATCTCCTTTGACTCCAGGCGGGGTGCGTTCCTCGCACTCCGCTATGTGGCAGTGGACCAGTTTGTCGGCGGAGTTGACTATGTCCTCCGGCGGCTCTTGCATCCTGGCCATATGGAACAGGTCGGCTATCACGCGAATGTATTCACTGCCGGTTTCCCTGGCGATCTGGGCGCCTTCCGTGACGGTGTTGATGAAGTTGGTCTCGGAGGTCTGCAGAGGCTCGATGGCTACGATAACCTTATGCTTTTCGGCTGCCGGGGCGATTCTTTTCAGGAAGTCAACGAACTGTTTCTCAGCATCTTCCCGATTGAAACCTTCCGGAATACTTCTGGACCCGCTGCTTCCCAGCACCAGTATCTTAATCCCGATCTCGGATGCTCTTCGCAGCGCAGTCTCGGAATACTTGACAGCCCTGTCGATGTCGGCCTCAGGCCCCACTATCTTGATATCCCCCGGGAAGAATCCGTTCGCGGAATAGATTGGTGGAGTCATAGTTGAGGCCAAGGCTTTGTTGGAGGCGAATTCCTCATCGCTTTTCTCTGGCATAAGGAAGCCGCTCACATTGGCTTCAATGTAGTCCAGACCTGCCTCTTTGGCGGCTTCGGCGTGTCCGATGCCACAGATGCCGATATGCTCGTCCAGATTGAATTCGTACTTCGGACCGCAACTTTGAAGCAGGAGCATCCCGCTCAAGGCCACGGCGGATAAAAGGGTAGGAATCGCGCGCATAAGTGAAAAAAGTGTTATCTTTACAAATATAACCATTTATCGTCCATAAACAACCACCACATCATGAGGTTTCTCAAGTTCTTGGTAACGCTCTCGGCCCTCGCTTTCCTTCTTCCGGCCGAAGCTTCCGCTCAGAAACAGAATGTCAATTACGACGAGGCCGCCGTTGCTCCGTACGAGCTTCCTGATCCCCTCGTTTTCGCGAACGGGAAGAAGGTTCGCAAGAATCAATGGCCCGAGCGCCGCCGGGAGATTCTCGACATGTTCCAGCATGAGATGTATGGAGTCTTGCCTCCCAAAGGTGACGGAATATTCCTTGAGACTATTGAGGAAGGGCCTACACTTTATGGTCAGGGAATCAGGCGGCAGGTGCGCATGTGGTTCCGTCCGGACAAGACCGGCCCGAAGGTGGATTGGTTGATCGTCACCCCGAACAATGTGGAAGGTCCTGTCCCTGTGGTACTTCTGTATAACTATACCGGCAACCACGCTGTCCTAGGGGATCCTGAGATCCTTGTGCCTGACTCATGGTTCGCGGGTCTTTTCGGAGAGCAGGACAACAAGGCATCGGTGGCTGACAGAGGAAAATATAACCGGGACGGGGAGAAAAGTGTCTATCCGATCGGTACGCTCGCCGCAAGAGGATACGCGACTGTGACGGCTTGTTACAATGAGGTGTCCCCGGATCCGAATATGCGTCAAGAGAAAGACGGTGTCAAGATGCAGGACACTTTCGCCTACACAGGAATATTCGACCTCTGGGGCCCCAGGGATCCCGCCAAAGACGACAACACCACGTCCCTCATGGCTTGGGCGTGGGTGCTTATGAGGGCCATGGACATGATCGAGTCTGATCCGACCCTTGACCAGAGCCGTGTGATCCTGACCGGGTATTCGAGGCTCGCTAAGGCCGCATTGGTCGCCGGCGCTTTCGACGACAGGTTCCCGGTGGTGGTCCCTGTCCAGACCGGAGGCGGGGGAGTCCCGCTTGCCAAACGTAATTTCGGGGAGTCCGTCGCTACTGAGGTGGTGTCATTCCGGCATTGGTTCTGCCGTGCCTATGACAAGTACGCTGACAACACTGACGCCCTGCCTTTCGACCAGCACATGCTGCTCGCCTGCGTGGCTCCTAGGGCCTTGCTCGTGGAAGGTTTCAACCAGCCTTGGTTCGACACCAAAGGGGAGTATCTCGCCGTCAAGGCGGCCAGCCCGGTCTGGAAGTTCCTGGGTAAGAAGGGAATGCCTAATGTGGAATGGCCTTCCGATTATGACACTTCAGCTATCGGGCGGCATCTTGGATATGTCCGCCGCGCGGGAGATCATGGAATCACACCTATCGACTGGGAATGGATGCTTGATTTTGCCGAGGGAGTATGGCGTAAGGGAAAATAATGATTATATTCGCGAAACACATATAACCATAATAATTATCATTAAAAGTATGAAAGATTATTTCAATTTGAAAGGCAGGGTCGCGATTGTGACCGGTTGTTCCGGAGGTCTTGGAGTGCAGATGGCGAGGGCTCTCGCTTCCGCGGGGTGTAACATCGTTCCTATCGCCAGGAGGATGGAGAAACTTGAGGAGGTGGCCGCTGCCTTGAGGGCAGACTTTGGTGTCGAGGCTCTTCCGCTGCGTTGCGACATCACCTCCACTGAGCAGGTGGATGAGGTCGTTGATAAAGCATTGGAACATTTCGGCCGCATCGACATCCTTGTCAACAACGCCGGGACTGGCGCTGTAGCTCCCGCTGAAGCGATCACTGACGCGCAGTTTGAGAATGAGATGCAGATAGACCTTTTCGGTTCATTCCGTGTCGCCAGGGCCGTGGCCGCCAAGGCCATGATTCCTGCCGGTTTCGGACGAATCATCAATATAGCTTCGATGTACGGCCTTGTGGGTAACAAGATCGCTCCCGCATCCCCGTACCATGCCGCCAAGGGCGGTGTCGTCAATCTCTCCAGGGCTCTCGCCGCTGAGTGGGGCAAGTATGGTATCACTGTCAACTCCATCTGCCCTGGCTACTTCTACACTCCTCTCACCGTTGAGACTCTCAACTCTGATTATTTCCAGGACTATGCGAAACGTGTCATTCCTCTCGAGCGCTACGGCGACGAAGGCGAGCTGGACACCGCGACACTCTTCCTCGCATCTCCTGCCTCGTCTTATGTCACAGGCGTTGCCCTTCCGGTGGACGGAGGCTACACCTGCGTTTAGAACTACTTATCAATGAGAAGATTAATAGTTTTCCTGTTGGCCCTGCTGCCCTTCGTGGCGGCAGGCCAACCTGTTTATGAATGCCATCGTGCCACGGGCAAGATGAAGATTGATGGCAAGGTCACTGATAAAGAGTGGGCGGCCGCTGTCCCTTGCTCTGATTTCAGGGACATCCGTGGTGAAGGTTGGGCCGCTCCTAAGTACCTGACCACTTTGAGGATGCTCTGGGACGACGATAACCTCTACATCTCAGCGGTTCTTGAGGAACCGGATGTCCAGGCTAAGGTCAGCGGCAGAGATGACATCGTGTACCGAGACAATGACTTTGAGGTGTTCCTCAATCCCTATTCAGACTCCATTCTCTATTACGAGTTTGAGATCAACGCCCTTGGCACCGTAATGGACCTGCTGATGGAAAAGCCCTACAGCAAAGGAGGCACCTACATCATGACTTGGGATTTCCCCGGCTTGAAGACAGCTGTGAAGGTCCAAGGTACCCTCAACAAGTCCACCGACACCGACAAGGGCTGGTCTGTTGAGATTATGATTCCGTTCCGCGGACTTAAGCGCGGCGGAGACGATCCTCTCAAAAACAAGGAGTGGAAAGCTAACTTCTCACGAGTTGAGTGGCTGACGAAGCCGGAAGAGAACTGGGTGTGGTCACCCACCGGAGTTGTTGATATCCATCATCCCGATAGGTGGGGAACCATCCGTTTTGTTGATTAGTGATTAACGATAACATATTGATGAATAATTATTTCCCTTGGGAAGACCGCCCCGCCGGCTCTCACGAGGTCATGTGGAGATATTCCAAGAATCCTATAATTCCCCGGGATCTCCTTTCGACTTCCAATTCCATATTCAATTCCGCTGTGGTCCCTTTCAAGAAGGGGAAGTACAACTATGCGGGAGTGTTCCGTTGCGATGACACCAACCGTCGGATGCGTCTCCACGCGGGCTTCTCTGTTGACGGGATTAATTGGGAGATCAACGAGGAGGATGTCAAGTTCACTGGCGCTGATCCTGAGGTGGCTGAGTGGGTCTATGGTTATGATCCCAGAGTCACGCTAATTGACGGAAAGTACTATGTGACCTGGTGCAATGGCTATTACGGCCCGACAATAGGGGTGGCTTGGACTACGGATTTCGAGGTTTTCCATCAGGCTGAGAACGCCTTCCTTCCGTACAACCGCAACGGAGTCCTTTTCCCGAAGAAGATCGGTGGCAAGTTCGCTATGCTCTCCAGACCAAGCGACACCGGCCACACGGCATTCGGTGACATATTCTATTCGGAATCACCTGATTTGGAATATTGGGGGCGGCACCGTCATGTGATGTCACCGGCTCCCTTTGAGGTAAGCGCCTGGCAATGCATGAAGATAGGCGCGGGTCCTGTGCCGATCGAGACTCCGGATGGCTGGTTGCTCATCTACCATGGTGTCCTGCGTTCCTGCAACGGCTATGTCTATGCCTTCGGTTCGGCTCTGCTGGATCTTGAGAGGCCATGGAAGGTCCTTGCCAGGAGTGGCCCCTATCTTATTTCGCCGAGGGAAATCTATGAGTGTACGGGTGATGTCCCCAATGTGACCTTCCCGTGCGCCGCTCTCCACGATCCTGAGACCGACCGTCTGGCCGTCTATTACGGCTGCGCTGATTCTGTGACCGGACTTGCTTTCGGTTATGTCAGCGAGATTGTCCGCTTCACTAAGGAGAATAGTATAATCTAAGTATTACAGCAAGAAGAACATCGCCACACCTGTGATGCTGACAAGGACTCCGAGGATCTCCTTGAGTTTGATTTTGTGCTTGTTGATGAGCACATCCGGGGCGATGATCAGCACCGGTGCGAGTGCCATCAGGGTTGAGGCGATCCCGGCGTTGGCGTAACGGACCGCCATCAGGGAAAGTGACACGCCTAAGGCTGGACCGAAGAAGGTCAGTAAGGCGGCGTATTTCATTCCTTTAGAGTCTTTTACAGCTGTCTTGAGGCTTCCAAGTCCATTCCCGAGAGATTGCAGGATGAAGAATCCGACCGCTCCTATAACGGCCCTGATCAGTGTGGAGGCGAAAGGCAGCATTGACTGCATGGCTGCGGGAGCGTCAAGTGGTACCGCGGCTGAGTAATGTTCCATTCCGATCTTGCTCAGCACCAGTCCTACTCCTTGTCCTGTTCCGGCACCGATGCCGAGGAGGATTCCCTTGAGTGGTATGTCAAGTTTGAACTGATGCTTCTCGCCCCTGCTGAGAATCGATATTCCGATTCCGCACAGGGTCACCATCATCGCCAGAATCGACTTCCATGACATTGATTCTCCGAGCATCAGCCACCCCGCGATGGCGGCCATCGGAGGGGCGATTGTCATCATGAGCTGTCCCAGATGCGGACCGATGCAGAGGTATGTGTTGAAAAGACAGTAGTCTCCGAAGACGTATCCTACAACAGCTGATAGTCCGAGCCAGAACCAGGCTTTCCAGTCGGCGTGGACAGGATAGGGGTGTCCGATAGTTATCCAAAGGAGCGCGGATAGGAAGATCGTGGCCATCACAAGCCTGACGACATTGGTCTCCATGGATCCGATCCGGCGGCTGGATTTGTCCGCGAACCAGGCAGAGAAGGTCCAAGACACAGCCACGATCAGTGAGATTATTTCCCCCAAATGGTTCATATCAAGCGATAAAAGCCTGCAAATATACGAATACTTGACCTACTTCCATGTGACTTGTGAAAATAGTATCAAAATTTTCTTATATTTGCGTATGGCCAATAATGTCGTACTGAAAGAAATAACCCCGATCACGGAAAAGGACTGCCTGTACATCGTCGAGCGTCACAAGTCCGAGTTCCTGTTCCCTTTGCACTCTCACAGGGACTATGAGCTCAACTTCATCGAGAACGGCCAGGGAGTGCGTCGTGTGGTGGGAGACAGCGTTGAGGAGATAGGTCCTTACGAGCTTACCCTCGTCGCTGGCAACGAGCTTGAGCATGCTTGGGAGCAGGGCAGTTGCGTCGAGCCTGACGTGCGTGAGATAACAATCCAGTTCTCTCCGGACATATTCCCTGAGAACCTGTTGAATAAGAGTCAGTTCTCCTCAATAAGCAGGATGCTCTCCAAGGCCAGCCACGGCCTGACTTTCTCTGTGAAGACCATCATGAAAGTCTATTCCCTCCTCGATAACTTATCGTCTGACACTGAGCCATTTGACCAGTATCTCCATTTCCTTAAAATCCTCTATGAGCTCTCCCGGGCAGAGGATTCCAGGATTCTGGCGAGCAGCTCTTTCGCGAGGGCAACGAGGGATAAGGAGAGCCGTCGCGTGATGAAAGTCAAACAGTACATCAACGACCATTACGCTGAGGATCTTAACCTTGGAATGCTCTCCTCGATGGTCGGGATGTCCCCCTCCGCTTTCAGCCGTTTTTTCCACCTGAGGACCGGCAGGGCGCTGAGTGATTACATTATTGACATACGTCTTGGCAACGCCGCCAGGATGCTTGTTGACACGACCAACAGCATCTCTGAAATCTGCTATAGCTGCGGCTTCAACAACCTTTCCAATTTCAATCGTTTATTCAAGGCGAAGAGGGAATATACCCCACGGGATTTCCGTACCTTGTTCAAGAAAACCCGCATCTTTGTTTAAAGGTCAAAATAGTATCATATTATGCTAAATTTGTATTTGTCCTCACTGATGAATACAAATAATTTCGCGATTGACACTATTATGTTTGGCCAACATGAAGTTTTCTGTTAAATCGGTCGTGATCACGACCGCCATTTTGCTTGCCGCCGGGTGCGCCCGGGAGGCATCTTTCGTCCGTGTGGAGGATGGTCACTTCCTCCGTGACGGCAAACCTTACACCTTTGTGGGCACTAATTTCTGGTATGGTCCCATCCTGGCCTCTGAAGGCCGTGGTGGGAACATGGACCGTCTCGTCAAAGAACTCGACGCCATGAAAGAACTAGGGTTGGACAATCTCCGTGTTCTTGTGGGAGGGGATGGCCCTGATGGGATATATTCCCGAGTCGATCCCGCTTTGCAGACTGCCCCTGGAGAGTACAATGACACCTTGCTTGTGGGCCTTGACCGTTTCCTGGTTGAACTGGGCAAGAGAGACATGAAGGCTGTCCTGTTCCTTAACAATTCCTGGGAATGGTCCGGAGGATACGGTCAGTATCTCGAGTGGGCAACAGGGGAGAAGGCCCTTCTCCCTCTCGTGGATGGTTATTGGCCTTTCATGCAACAGATGAGGAAGTTCCAGACTTCCGCACCTGCGCAGGAACTCTTCTATAATCATGTGCGCGCGATTGTAGGCAGGATAAACTCCATCACCGGAAAGCCCTACAAGGACGACCCGGCGATCTTCTCCTGGCAGATCGGCAATGAGCCGAGATGTTTCTCGGACGATCCCGAGATCAGGGCGGGCTTTATCGGTTGGATGACAGAGACCGCCAAGATCATCAAGGAAATTGACCCCAACCATCTTCTTTCTACTGGAAATGAGGGACTTATGGGCTGCGAAAGCGATCCTGCCCTTCTCGAGCAGGTGAATTCCATTCCTGGGGTTGACTACATGACCATCCACATCTGGCCATACAACTGGAGTTGGGCCAAGGCCGAGAGCCTCGCCGAGGATCTTGACGGGGCAATTGCCAAGACCGATGAATATATTGGCAAGCATGTCGAGCTTGCGAAGCGCCTTGGATTCCCTCTTGTCGTGGAGGAGTTCGGTTTCCCAAGGGACGGGTTCTCCGATAGCAAAGATGCCCCTACCACTTGCCGGGACAAGTACTACAAGCACATATTCAGTCTTGTCGGCGAATCGCTGGACGGCCTTAACTTCTGGGGTTGGAGCGGTTTCGCCAACCCAGCCCATTCCCAATGGGCGCCTGGAGATGACTACACAGGTGACCCGGCCCAGGAGGCTCAGGGACTTAATGGAGTATATATCACTGATTCTACCATTGAGGTAATCAAACAATCACAATCATATTAATAAATCAAGTAAAGCATGAAACACAAGCTGTTAGCCATTATGCTGACGCTCTTCGCCACAGCAACCTTGTCCGCCCAGGTCAAGGTGGTCGGTGTTGTCAAGGATGACACCGGACAGGCTGTGATAGGAGCCAGTGTCATGGAAAAAGGCACCTCGAACGGTGCCATCACAGACCTTGATGGAAATTACACCATCTCAGTGCGTTCAGGCGCCACTTTGGTGTTCTCATCCATCGGTTATGCTACCCAGGAGATCCCTGTCGGCAACCGCTCGGTGATCGATGTCGTCCTTAAGGAAGACGCCGAGTTCCTCGATGAGGTTGTCGTCGTGGGATACGGTACAATGAAAAGGAGCGACCTCTCCGGAGCTTCCGTCTCAATGAAGGAGGAAGACTTGAGGGGCTCGATCATCACGAACTTAGACCAGTCCCTTCAGGGTAGGGCCGCGGGTGTTACCGCTGTCCAGACCTCAGGAGCTCCTGGTTCCTCATCCTCTATCCGCGTCCGTGGACAGGCTACTGTCAACGCCAACGCCGAGCCGTTGTACGTCATCGACGGTGTGATTGTCCAGGGAGGTGGTAACTCCGGTTGGGACTTCGGTCTCGGTACACTTGGTAATGGTAAGGTCTCTACGATCTCCCCGCTTGCCACGATCAACCCTGCCGATATCGTCTCGATGGAAATCCTCAAGGATGCTTCCGCAACCGCTATCTATGGAGCTCAGGGTGCCAATGGAGTCGTCTTGATCACGACCAAACACGGTAAGGCCGGAGATGCGAAGTTCTCATATGACGGAATGTTCGCTGTCTCAAGGCAGACCAGCCGTATCGACATGATGAACCTGAGGGAATTCGCTGAGTATTACAATGATATGGTGGATCTCGGCTATGTTGACAACAACGCCTGGTACGCCGATCCTTCCATCCTCGGAAAGGGAACCAACTGGCAGGACGAGGTGTTCCGCACAGCCATGCAGCACCAGCACCAGGTCAGCGCGCAGGGAGGTACCGAGAAGGTTCAGTATTATGTGTCCGGCTCCTATATGAATCAGGAGGGAACCATTATCGGATCCGACTTCAACCGTATATCTTTCCGTTCAAATCTTGACGCTCAGCTCAAGGAATGGTTCAAACTCGGACTCAATGCCACTTACGCTGTCACTAACGACAATATCAAGTTGGCCGATGGTCAGGAAGGTGTGATCTTCTATTCTCTTTCCACCATCCCTGACATCCCTGTCTATGACCTTGACGGCAATTATTCTACGACTGTCCGCGAGGGTTACACCTCGGCCAACCCTGTCGCTCTCGCCATGCTTGACGAGAACCTCCTTAAGCGTCAGAAACTGACCGGTAACGTCTATGCTGATCTTACACCTGTCAAGCACTTTACCCTCAGGAGCGAGGTCGGTTTCGACGTCAGCAATTCTGAGTCAACTTTCTACAAGCCGATGGTGAATCTCGGAGGCTGGCAGAGAGGTAACAACTCGATGGGTTCCCAGCATAACGGCAGCACCTATTGGTCAATCAAGAACTACCTTACCTACGCCAACTCCTTCGGGAAACACAGTATCACCGCTATGGTCGGACAGGAAGCCTGGGAGTCCAGATGGAACTATCTCGGCGCCAATAACACCGGTCTTCCTTCAGATGACATCCATAACATCAAGCTTGCCACAGGTAACCCTACGGTCAATTCCGGCTTCGGAAGCGCGGCTATGGCTTCGTTCTTTACCCGCGAGACCTATAACTTCGCTGACCGATACCTCTTCACCTACACTTTCCGTTATGACGGATCTTCGAACTTCGGACCTGACAACCGTTGGGCTCCGTTCCATTCATTCGCCGCTAGCTGGAGGTTCACCAACGAGGAGTTCCTGAAGGATTTCACCAATTCCATCGGTCTCAACAGCGGTAAGATCCGTGTCGGTTGGGGCCAGACAGGTAACGCCAACATCGGTGGTGGTGCCTGGGAGTCCGGTATGTCCAAGATGCCCACGGGACTCGGCGACAGCCAGCGTCCCGCCAACATCTCCAATACCGGTATCCACTGGGAGAAACAGCACCAGACCAACCTCGGTCTCGATTTGAGCTTCCTGGACAGCAGGATCAACCTCACGGTCGATCTCTATAAGAAGATATCCTCCGACATGCTCATGTCGATGACCCTCCCTTCCTATATGGGAACCCAGGGTAACGGCTCTTCCGCTCTCGCCGCTCCTAAGGGTAACTACGGAACCATCGAGAACAAGGGCCTTGAGATTACCCTTGACACCCATCCTATCCAGACCAAGGACTTCGCTTGGAACAGCAATTTCCAGATTTCCTTCAACCGCAACAAACTTGTCGCCCTCGACGGTAGCGCCAACGCCAACCTCGTCGGCTACGGTCAGTGGAGCGATGTGGTCTCCGTGACCGAGGTAGGGGAGTCACTGTACAACTTCTACGGTTACAAGGTAGTTGGCGTGTACAAGGATCTTGATGACATCCAGAACTCCCCCAAGGCTGAGAAATATCCTGCTGACGGAGTGTTCAACCGTTATACTACCGTGTGGGTGGGTGACCTCAAGTTTGAGGATGTAAACGGTGACAATGTCATTAATGAGCTTGACCGTACCAACATCGGATCCCCGCTGCCGAAGTTTACTTTTGGTTGGACCAACTCATTCACCTACAAGAACTTCGACCTTTCTATCTTCATCAATGGATCCTATGGCAACAAGGTCCTCAACTACAACATGATGGGTCAGGGCTACAACGGTCTCGTCCACATGAACAGCACTTGGACGAACCAGCACACATCTATCGCCGACAGGGCCAAGCTCGCCCAGATTGATCCCCAGAAGACCTATGCCGACGGTTCATGGTGGCAGGACGACATCACCAATGTCAAGGTCTCCAACCCCGGAACCTTGACTCCTCGTCCGTCCATCCAGGATCCTAATGACAACGACCGTCTCAGCACTCGTTACATCGAGGACGGAAGTTATTTGAGAATCAAGAATATCACTCTTGGATACACATTCCCGAAGAAGCTTCTCAACAAGATCAAGGTCGACAACATAAGGCTCTACACCAATATCCAGAACCTTTACACCTTCACCAAGTACATGGGATTCGATCCTGAGGTAGGTGCTTCAACACAGGATTCCTCCGGTCTTACCTTCGGTGTGGACAACGGGCGTTATCCTTCTCCTATGACTTGCTCTTTCGGTCTTAATCTCACTTTCTAGAATGGAGGACAAGATAATGAAAAACGCATTGAAATATATAATCGTGGCGATTGTCATCGCCTTTGGCGCCTCCTCTTGCGAGAAGTTCCTGGACCGTCCTTCCGAGGATAGTTTCACCACTGGTGATTTCTACAAGAACGACGCTCAGGTTGAGCAGGGTATCAATTACCTCTACAACTCACCTTGGTATGACGTCATCCGTTTCTACATCTACGGATCAGAGACCATGTGTGGCAATGTCTATCAGGGACAGAACGCCTACACTACTCTCACTGTCAACGGAACAGACCAGGATCTCAAGAATATGTCTTATTCCCTCTGGGCCGTCAACGCTCAGTGCAATACGGTGATCAAGAACATTCTGGCGGCAGAAGGAAATGCTACCCAGGAAACCAAGAACCGTTGCATCGGAGAGGCTCTGGCATGGAAGGCTATGGCTTACTTCTTACTTGTACGCACCTTCGGTGACGTTCCGATCATCCATGACAACACTGAGGTCATCAAGGAAGCCACCTACAATGAGGTGAGCAAAGTCCAGAAGGCCGATGTCTACGACTATGTCATACTGACTCTTGAGAAGGCGATGGAACTCCTTCCGAAGAACGCATATATCAATAAGCTCAACAGGGTCGACTACTATGCCGCCGAGGCCCTTTTGGCCAAGGTTTATCTTACCAAGGCCGGCGTCAAGGGATCTCTTGACCAGAATGACCTGTCTGCCGCCAAGAGGTATGCGGAGGACGTGATCAAGAACTCCGGCCGTAGCCTTACTCCCAAGTATTCCGACATCTTCAGGATGACCCCTGACAAGTTCCAGCAGACTGGTGAGTGCCTCTTCACATGGCACTGGCAGTGCAAGGAGGAGACATGGACATCCCAGAACTCCATCCAGTGCGATGTAGGTAATGTCGGTTTCGATGAGAACGGCAACCTTTGGGGTGACTGGAAAGGCCCCACAGTCGATCTTCAAAACGCTTTCGGAGTCTCCGCTATTGAGAATCCCGAGGAAAGGAAAGACGTGGATGACCGCCGCCAGGCCACTATGATGATGTTCGGTGACTTCTATGACTATTTCTGGACCGATAAGGGAGGTTTCGATTTCTATCGTTTCTTCTACGATCCAAGTTATTGCCCTGGAGGTTTCGACACCAACGCTTCCAACAAGACCTTCGGCTGCCAGACCGGAGCCAATTACGCTAAGCATCTTTACGGAGATGTCGCTGACCATGTGGCAGCTTTCGGCTATCCTTCGTTCGGTATGTACAACCAGCTTCCTACCCACATCCTTCGTTTGGGAGACATCTACCTCGTCTATGCCGAGGCCGCTCTTCTTACCGGTGATCAGGGTACCGCTCTTGAATATGTCAACAAGATCCGCGCTAGGGCTAACGCGAAGCCTTTGACCGCTGTCACGTTTGAAGACATCTGGAAAGAGCGTCGTCTGGAGCTCGCTCTCGAGGGTGACCGCTGGTACGATTATGTCCGTCGCTCATATTATGATGTTGACGCTTGCATCAAAGACCTCTTGGCTCAGAAACGTTCAGGCTACAATGGCCTTGACGGTCTCTACAAGAAGTTCGTGACAGACGCGCAGGAGAATTACATCGGTCCTGGTGCCCGTCCTTGGGACACGTCTGCCGTCACTTATCTCAGTGACCAGGAACTCATCGATGTCAAGCCTTCGATGTTCTATATGCCATTCCCTACTGAGGATGTCGTTATGAACCCCAATGTCGGTTCCACCGCTGAGTCGGTCCACATCGATGTCCGCGAGACTTATTCATATGACTTTTAATTGAATCGGAGATGAAAGTTAAATCTACATATAAAAGCTTGATTCTGGGTGCGTTGCTTTTCGCCGCTTGCGACTCCATTGACTATCCGGACCGTTTCGTCCAGGCTTCAGGAGTCCCCACGGTGGATTTCATCCGCTACGCCGATAAGGACGTGATTATCACCCAGGCCAATATGGAAGAGGTGGTGTGCATCGTGGGTGACAACCTCACCAGCGTCCACGACATCTACTTCAATGACCAGGCGGCCATTCTGAACTCCAGCTATATGACAGCGAAGACCCTCCTTGTCGCGGTTCCCAAGACATTGCCTGTCGAAGAGACCAACAAGATATATCTTCACACTAAGGATGGTCAGGTGGTCACTTATGACTTCAAGGTCCTTCCTCCAGCACCGAAGATCACCACTATGTCTCTCGAGTGGGCTCAGCCCGGAGAGAAGGTGACGATCAACGGATCTTATCTCTTCGCCCCTGTTGAGGTCGAGTTCCCTGGCGTTGACCCTGTCACAGCCACAGCCAGTGACGGCAATTCTATCGAGGTCGTGGTGCCCGAAGGCGCCCAGCCTGGTAAGATCAAGGTCAGCACCACTTCCGGAACAGCCCAGTCCGTGTTCATGTACAAGGATTCCAGGGGTATGCTGTTCAACTTCGACAACGATCCTCACCCCACCAACCATGGCTGGCACGCCCAAGTCATTGAGACTGATGGGACTGCCCTCAGCGGAAATTTCCTCCGTCTCGGTGGTACGGATGTCACTCTGGATGCCGAAGGTGGCTGGAAGGATGGTAACTTCTCCTTCGAGTACTGGCCCGGCGACTGGGATGATCCCGTCTCTTATGCGGACAGCCCTCGTCTTACCGACTTTGTCGATTTCTCCAACTGGAAGAACATGGCTCTCAAGTTCGAGCTTTACATCCCCAGCGCCAACGCTTGGAAGGCTGGTGCCATGCAGATCATCATTGGTGGTGTCGATGTCGTCACAGGTGGTGCCGCTGGCGCGGTTGACATCTATGGAAATGTCACCGCAGGTGCCAATAACACGTTCATCAGTGGTGATGGTGTGCCTCAGGCTCCCCGCGCTCTCTTCATTCCTTGGAAGGCTTCCGGTTCGTACGACACCGGTGACAAGTGGATAACCGTCACCATTCCGTACACTGATTTCGCTTATCAGTCAGACGGTACAGCCAACACCGTGGAAATAACTCCCGCGTCATTCTCATCACTCACCATCTTCGTGTGGGCTGGTGGTGTGACTGGAACCGAATGCCAGCCGGTCATCAAGATCGACAACATCCGCGCTGTCCCTTACAAATAATAGATCAGGAGGAACAGAATTATGAAGAATATATTGAAATATTCCTTATTGGCTGCAGTACTTGTGGCTATGACCGGCCTGACGGCTTGCAAGCATGATGAGCTCGACACCGACCAGTACGGTGGCAAGCTGGCTTTGGCCGCTATCGCCCCTAATCCCGTGATGCGAGGCGGTCAGCTCCGCATCATCGGCGCCAATCTCGACAAGGTGACCGAGGTCCGCTTCACAGGTGGTGCCACTGTCACTTCCATTGAGAAGGTGGCTGGGGGAGACCGTAGCGAGATCCGTGTCACTGTCCCTCTGGAAGGGACGGACGTCGGACCCGTCACGGTTGTCGGAGACGGCCTTACCGCCTCGACACGTTTCAACCTTGAATACACCGAGCCGATGGTATTGACTTCATTCTCACCGTCTGAGGTCCTCTCGGGTGATGTGGTAACCATCAAAGGTGAGTATCTCAACAATGTCCGTGAGGTCATCCTTGGTGGAGTCTATGTCACTGAGTTTGGAAGCCAGTCTCGTGGAGAACTGACCTTCAAGGTGCCCTCGGACGCTGTCAGCGGATTTGTCATCATCGGTGATGTGAATGAGATTGAGGATCAGAACACTGTCCCGAACCTGGTCTATTCGGCTACCGAAATAGTGGTCGGCGATCCTACCGTGGCCGTGGCCGACACCACCACCTACAAGAGCGGTGATGTCATCAAAGTCTCCGGGTCTCATCTGGATATGATTGAGTCAGTTGACCTTACAGGCGCTCCTGATGTTGAATTCACCGTCTCGGAGGATGGCTCCACCATCACTTTCAACCTTCCTCCTTCCGCTTCTGACGGTCAGATTGAACTGACCTCATTCGCGGGCAAGAAGTTCCCTGCCGGAGCTATCATCTCCCTAAACGTGACCGACCTCTCGGTTGAGTCTCTTGCTGAGGATGGCCGTTATAAGGCTGGCTCGGAAGTCTCTATCACCGGTACTGATCTCGATCTTGTCAAGAAGGTTGAGTTCACCGGCGCCGAGGCGCAGTGGTATCTTGATGGTCAGCGTATCGTCGCCACTGTCCCCGATGGTGCCAAGGATGGCGGTATCACTGTCACCCTCGCTTCCGGAAAGCAGGCTTACAGCCCTGAGATCGCTGTTGTCAAGCCTGTAGCCTCCGCTGTTGACAAGACCGATGCCGTTGCCGGGCAGACCAGTATTGATGTCACCGGTACCGATCTTGATCTTGTGTCAGGAGTAACGATCGGCACCCAGGAGAAAGGACTCATCAAATGTGATTTCAAGATCTTGACAGCTGATTCTGTGAGAGTTTCGATTCCCAAGGATGCCTATACAGGTGTTCTGACATTGTCCGCCGCCAATGGCGACAATACTGAGACCGCTTCAATCACAGTTACTTATGACGAGGCTGTCGCCGTGACTTTCGCCCAGCCTTCATTCCCTCTCGGAAAGAAGATAGCGATAACCGGTAAGAACCTCATGCAGGTTGAGCAGATGTTCGTCAAGAACAAGAAGGTCACATCCTACTCTGTCCGCAAGGATGACGAGATATCGTTCGATCTTCCTGAAGGAATGGGTCCTGGTGTCTATCGTATTGGTATGGTGCTGATTGACGGCACTGAGCTAACCTGGCCAGTACCGTTCGAAGTCACTGCTCCTTTCACTGAGAAGTTCATTTGGGAAGGCTCCCGTGAGACTGGTAATTATTCAACCAATCTTGAGCTTGGTACTGAGGATGATTGGGTGAACTCCGGTCTGGAAGTCGGTGATGTTGTGAGGGTTTACTTCACTGCCGCTGATCCTTCCGACTGGTCCATGCAGCTCTTCACTGGCCACTGGGCCGGCATGAGCATGCTGTTCCCTGACATGAGTGATCCTAACCAGTTCAACCAGAGCCGTAATCCTAGCGCTGCCGAGCAGGGCTATGTGTCCTTCGAAGTGACTGATGAGATCTTCAAGATCTTCACTGAGAAACAGAATTGGGGCTCAGCTCTTC
>JAEEGF010649244.1_pt1 | contig 32119 bp, 27 predicted proteins | sample 9134171 | NCBI WGS metagenome assembly JAEEGF01 (sample SAMN16246542, study PRJNA631951) | gut metagenome | biome: gut microbiome; feature: rumen; material: AP-attached | host: Bos | place: Iran: Karaj | collected 2018-10 | reverse complement strand
TTGCCTTGTTCATTGATGGTTTTTATGATTGTTTCTTTACGCTTGGCTATTTCTTTTAACCTTGCATAGCGTTCGCTTACATCTGTCACTTGTACCTCATCCATTCCGCCTGTTTTCTCTTTACGGTAGCGTGAAATGAATGGAATAGTTCCACCTTCATCTATTAGTGCAAGTGTATTAGCTACATATTTGAATGATAGATTTAATTCTTGTGATATGATGTTTGCAAAGTTGTTCATTGAAAAAAATGATATGATTATGTATTTTGCTACAAAGATATAAAAAAAGCTTCAAATATGGTAGATTTCTTATGGTAGGAGAAGTTATGAGGTGATAAAAAAAAGAAAAACATGTTTTTCTTTTGTGGTTCGTGTGTTTTTTTGTAATTTTGTATGTAAAACTAAATATACATTCAATAATGTTACGCATAGCAGTACAATCAAAAGGACGTCTTTATGAAGACACAATGAATTTACTCAAGGAGACGGGTATTAAAATAAATAGCGCACGACGCACATTGCTTGTGCAGTCAAGCAATTTCCCATTGGAGGTTTTATATCTGCGTGATGACGATATACCAGAGTGTGTCGCAAGTGGAGTTGCGGATATAGGCATTGTGGGAGAGAATGAGTTCGTTGAGCGTGGCGAAGATGCAAATATTGTTAAACGCCTGGGTTTCTCAAAGTGTCGTATCTCTCTTGCCATACCAGAGGAGGCAAACTACACTGGTGTGGAATGGTTTGACGGTAAGAAGATAGCTACGTCATATCCGAATATATTGAAAAAGTTTGCTCAGGAGAAGGGTATAGACATTGATATTCATGTTATACAAGGTTCGGTTGAAATAGCCCCGGGTATAGGCTTGTCTGACGGTATTTTTGATATCGTATCCTCTGGCTCAACGCTGGTTAGCAACAAATTGCGCGAGGTGGAGGTCGTTATGAAGAGTGAGGCTTTGCTTATTGGTAACAAGGAATTGACTGCAGAGAAGCAAGCTATATTAGACGATTTCCTTTTCCGTATAAAGTCTGTTCTTGTAGCTGATGACAAGAAATATGTATTGATGAATGCTCCTTCTGATAAGGTGAAGGAAATATGTGCAATACTCCCAGGTATAAAGTCGCCTACAGTGTTACCGCTTGCAACGGAAGGTTGGGCATCTATTCACGCTGTTATTGACCAAAAACATTTCTGGGAAATAGTAGGACAGTTAAAGGCTGTTGGTGCGGAAGGAATCCTCGTGTTGCCAATAGAGAAAATGATACTTTGATTATTATAAATTCATAATTCAGGTTATTATGAATATTGTGAGATTTCCGAAGAAGGAAGACTATGCCAAGATATGTGAGCGTCCACATCTTGATGTGTCACAGTTAAATGCGACCGTCAGTGCTGTGTTGTCTGATATCAAAGAGCGCGGAGATGCTGCAGTGAAGGACTATGAGGCGAAATTTGATAAAGTCCAGCTTGATAGTCTTGTGGTAAGTGCGGAGGAAATGCAGGAAGCTGAAAGCCTCGTAAGTGCGGAGTTGATGTCAGCATTGGTTTTGGCTCATAAAAATATAGCTACATTCCATGAGTCGCAGAGATTTGTGGGGAAAAAAGTAGAAACGGCTTCAGGTGTTACCTGTTGGCAGAAAGCATGTGCAATAGAAAAGGTCGGATTATATATACCAGGTGGTACAGCCCCTCTGTTTTCTACGGTCTTAATGCTTGCTACACCAGCAAAGATAGCCGGCTGTAAGGAAATCGTATTGTGTACGCCTCCGAACCGAGAGGGTAAGGTGCATCCGGCAATACTTATGGCTGCTAAGGTGGCAGGTGTGAGTAAAATATTCAAGGCTGGTGGAGTGCAGGCGATAGGTGCCATGGCATATGGTACAGAGTCTGTGCCTAAAGTATATAAGATATTTGGTCCGGGTAATCAGTATGTGATGGCAGCCAAGCAACAAGTGTCATTGCATGATGTTGCAATAGATATGCCTGCTGGACCTTCAGAGGTATGTGTGATAGCTGATGAAACGAGTAATCCGGTCTTTGTTGCAGCAGATCTTTTGTCACAAGCAGAGCATGGTATAGACTCTCAGGTGATTTTTATCACGACATCAGAGGATATGCTCGTCAGTGTGATGAAGGAGACAGAGAAACAACTTGCTGTTCTTCCTCGTAGGGATATAGCAGAGAAATCATTGCAGAATTCTCAGTATGTTCTTGTTGGCAGTAAGGAAGAGGCAATGGCGTTGTCTAACACCTATGCTCCAGAACATCTTATTATTGCCACTGAAGACTATGAGCAATTGGCAGATCAGGTGATAAATGCAGGTAGTGTGTTCCTTGGTTCATACGCTTGCGAGTCGGCTGGAGATTATGCCTCTGGAACAAACCATACGTTGCCCACGCATGGCTATGCGTTAGCATATAATGGTGTGAATCTTGACAGCTATATACGCAAGGTTACGTTCCAGCATTTGTCAGAGGAAGGTGTTTGTAGTATCGGTCCATCTGTAGTGTGTATGGCGGAGAACGAACAACTTGAGGCACATGCTAACGCTATGAGGGTGAGACTGAAACAAGTATGACGAAAGACGAGTTACTTGATCTTGTGAAAAGAAAAGACAGTGAGATGACACTTCAACAGAAGTTTCGTCTCACTGTACTTTTGTCTATACCAGCCATTATAGCTCAGATGTCATTTATCGTGATGCAGATGATTGATTCTGCGATGTTAGGTCATTTGTCTACGGATGAGGCTGCCGCGGTAGGGTTGGTTTCTACTACGATATGGCTTTTTGGCGGATTGGTGTCGGCATGTGCAGCAGGTTTCTCTGTTCAAGTTGCTCATAGGGTGGGGGCAGGTGACAATACTGGGGCTCGCAGTGTAATACGTCAAGGACTTTTTGCTGGATTCCTGTTTGCCAGTGTACTGTCTTGTATAGGTGTGGCGATATCACCATATTTGCCGCATTGGTTAGGTGCGTCCCAGCATATATGTGATTTGTCTACAGAATATTTCTCCATTTTCTCGTGTGCATTACCGCTTGTTATTTGTAATAACATAGCAGCGGGTAGTCTCAGGTGCTCAGGAAATATTAAAGTCCCCAGTATGCTTATGGTAATGATGTGTGCATTGGATGTGATATTTAATTATATCTTTATCTTTGTACTGGGGATGGGAACTGCCGGCGCTGCGTATGGTACGGCCATTGCCTATGCTCTTACTATGATGTCTATGGTCTATTATCTTGTAATGCATGATAAGGTGTTAAATTTCAAACAAGATGACAGGTTGGACTTCATGCCTCGGTTGAAGATACTGAAAAAGACATTCAGAATAGGCTCTCCCATAGGCATAGAGCGTGGTGTTATGTGTACGGCACAGATTGTGATAAGTGCGATAATAGCCCCTCTTGGTACCGTCGCAATAGCAGCCAATACATTTGCAATCAATGTAGAGAGCTTGTGTTATATGCCAGGACATGGTATTGCAGAAGCAGCTACGACTTTGGTCGGCCAAAGTAAAGGAGCGGAGAAGCGTGATTTGATGCATTCCTTCGCATGGATATGTATGTTCTTGGGAATGAGTATCATGGCATTGATGGGAGGTGTCATGTGGCTTTTCGCTCCGGAGATGCTTTGTGTGATAACACCTGATGCTGAGGTCTTGAGATTGGGAACAGAGATACTAAGAATAGAAGCATGGGCAGAGCCTGGTTTTGCAGCTGCTATCGTTGCTATGGGGGTGTTTGTAGGTGCTGGTAAAACCTTGATACCGTCTTTGATGAATCTTGCAAGTATATGGATTGTTCGTTTGTCATTGACTTTGGTGCTTGTGCCTTCTATGGGACTTCAAGGTGTGTGGATAGCAATGGCAATAGAATTGTGCTTCCGTGGAATGATATTCATCTTACGGTTAAGGACTAGGGGGTGGAGTTATATAAAAGACCGTAGCAATATGAAAATAGAAAAGTTGTGATATAAAAAAAGACTACATTGAAAAACAATGTAGTCTTTTTTATATGCTGTTGCTATATTTAAGCACCTAATTTCTGGAATTCCTCAAATGTTATGTCTTTCTCATCCAAAGCAACAACAGTCTTCAAGGCTTTCATCAGCTTCTTGTCGGCTGCCTGGCTTACCAGCTGGTCAACCTGCTCAGGCTTCTTTAACATTTCCTCAGCGTACTGCTCAATGTACTCCTCAGGTATGTTTGCCATTCCATACTGTGCGAACTGCATGCGTGTCATGTCCTTGGCGATATCTTTGACGTCACCGTCCTCGATCTTTATCTCGCACTGCTCCAATAAATGATTCTTGGCCAAATGCCATGTCAGTTCTTTTATACTTGCACTGTAGTTGTCATCTACATATTTCTGGTCCTTGTCTTTATTGTTGGCCAGCATGATACGCTTCATAAGTTCGTCAGCGTATTTTACGTCGCCCAGCTTTTTCTCTACGTATGCGCGTACATCGCTAAGGAAACGGTATTCAGCGTTTATGCTCAGCTGCTCTTTCAAGTTGTCTGCAATCTTGTTGCGGAAAGCCTTCTCGTCTTTTACAACACCCTCGCCAAAAGTCTGGTCAAAGAGCTCCTGATCGATGGCGTGTTTCTTATAGCGAGTAATCTCTGTTATCTGGTATGAGAAGCTTGACTCAACTTTCTCAGCCTCCTCCTTTGATATCTTAAGCAGAGAAGAAATCTCTACTGTTGACTCAGGATAAGCAGCCTTAGGACAGAATGTGATGATGTCTCCTGTTTTACATCCTTGGAATAATGCTTTCTGATCATCAACTTTGATATATGCTGGCATGAGAACTGCATCAGAAACTGTTATGCCACCCTCTTTTGTGCTGCCGTCTTCGTTCAACTCGCGCAAATCACCTTTCAGCATATCGTTGTCTTCGTATGAGTCAACCTTCTCGTAAGAACCTCCGCGTGAAGCGTAGGCGTCAATCTGCTGGTCTATCATCTCGTCGCTGACAGCGATGTTATAATATGGTATTTTGTTGCGCTTGCTCAACTTGATGTCAATTTCTGGAGCAACAGCTATGTCGAACTTAAGAGTGTAAGGTGCTGGTGCGTCAAGGTCAACAGGCTCTTCACCAAGATGAGGCATTGGCTGACCAAGCATGTTTATCTTGTTCTCGCTGATGTAATCATAAATTTTCTCGCCTACGAGTTTGTTAATGGCATCAACCTTAACCTGTGAACCCAACTGGCGTTTGATCATACCAATAGGAGCCTGTCCGGGACGGAAACCTGGAATGTTAGCTTTTTTACGATAATCATTGAGAGTCTTACGGACGTTGTCCTGATAATCGTTCTCTTCAACGACAATAGTCAGCACGCCGCTTACTTTTTCTGAATTGTCAAATGTAATGTTCATTTCTAGTTTTTGAGTTGTTATATCCTTGTTTTCTTTTGCAAATAGAATAGCGTTATTAAGTATAAATACAATTCGAAACGCAAAGTTACTAAAAAATAAGGACATGAACAAATACTTAAATGTTTTTTAACATCCAAGGCGAGTTTATAAAAAAACTTGAAAATATTTGTAAGTATCAGGAAATCTCGTTAACTTTGCAGTAAAGCATATTGACAGATAATTATGAAAAGTGACATCGAGATAGCCCATGAAACGATGCTACTTCCGATAACGGAGGTGGCAAGCAGGTTAGGTGTGCCCGATGATACCCTTGAACCTTGTGGAAAGTATGTAGCCAAGGTGCCTTATACAGTGATAGATGAAAAAGAAATGGCCAAAAGCAATTTGATATTGGTTACGGCTATTACACCGACAAAGGCAGGTATTGGCAAGACTACGGTTTCAATTGGTTTGACTTTGGGCTTGGCAAAGATAGGAAAGAAAGCAGTTCTGGCATTGCGTGAGCCGTCTTTAGGGCCGTGCTTCGGTATGAAGGGAGGTGCTGCTGGCGGAGGATATGCACAGGTGTTGCCGATGGAGAAGATAAATTTGCATTTCACCGGCGATTTCCATGCTGTTACTGCAGCGCATAACATGATTACAGCTTTGTTGGATAACTATATTTATCAACATCAAGCAGAGGGCTTTGCGTTAAAGACTGTGTTGTGGAAACGTGTTATGGATGTGAATGACCGTAGTTTGCGTAATATCGTTACGGGTATGGGTAAATACACCGATGGCGTGATACGCGAGAGCGGTTTTGATATTACTCCGGCTTCTGAGATTATGGCTATATTGTGCTTGTCAAGGGATCTGGAAGATTTACGCCGTCGTATCGATAACATATTGTTAGGAATACGTCATGATGGCACACCGTTCACAGTGAAGGATATGGGAGTTGGTGGTGCGATATGTGCTTTGTTGCTGGATGCGATGAATCCTAACTTGGTACAGACTACGGAGAATACTCCAGCATTTATTCATGGAGGACCGTTTGCTAACATCGCTCATGGTTGTAATACGCTGACCGCTACTTGTACGGCTATGACTTATGGTGATTATGTCGTTACAGAGGCAGGTTTCGGAGCTGATCTTGGAGCAGAGAAATTCTTTGATATAAAATGCAGGAGAGCTGGTATCTGTCCTAAACTTACAGTAATAGTGGCTACTACTCAAGCATTGAAGATGCATGGTGGTGTGCCTGTGGATGATATAAAGAAGCCTAATACTGATGGCCTTGTAAAAGGGTTTAGGAATTTGGATAAGCATGTGCAAAACGTCCGTTCTTTTGGACAGACTGTCTTGGTGTGCTTCAACAGATACGACTTTGACACTGATGAGGAAATAGATATGGTTCGAAAGCATTGTCAAGAGTTGGGAGTGGCTTTTGCTGAGAACAATGCCTTTATGCAAGGTGGTGAAGGTGCAGTGACTCTTGCAGAAGAGGCGGTGAGACTGATAAAAGACAATCCGTCAAAACCGTTGACGTATGCTTATGACTTAAATGACAGTGTACCTGTAAAGATAGAAAAAATAGCTAAAAAAATATATGGAGCTTCAAGCGTTATTTATCATCAGGTAGCAAAGAATAAATTAAAACTGATATCAGATTTGGGATATTCAGGTTTCCCGGTTTGCATAGCGAAAACTCAGTATTCTTTCTCTGACGATTCAAAGAAATATGGCGTACCGGAGGAATTTGAGTTGACAGTACGTAATTTTGTCATTAACGCTGGAGCAGAGATGATTATAGCGATTGCGGGTGACGTTATGCGTATGCCAGGTCTGCCGCGTGATCCGCAAGCCAGAAACATAGATGTGATAAATGGCGAAATTGTTGGTTTGTCATAGAAACATTAATATAATACATAACCTATAAATAAAGATAGCAGAATGAAGAAAGTATTGTTTTTTGCTGCATTGGTGGTAAGTAGTTTCGCCATCAGCAGTTGTGTAAGTAAAAAAGATTTGGAGGCTTGTCAGACTCAGAATAATCGTCTTAACACTCAGTATCAAGATGCCCGTGAGCAGTTAGCTGCGGCTAATGCGCGTATTAACAGTTTGCAGCAGCAGTTAAACTCTTGTGAGAGTACAAACAAGAGTTTGCAAGACAATCTTGCAAAGAGTCTTAACAATGCAAATTCAAATAACGTAAACATTGCGAAGCTTGTAGATCAGATTAATGAGTCAAACCAGTACATTCGTCACTTGGTAGAGGTTAAGTCAAAGAGCGATTCTCTTAACATGGTGCTGACAAACAACCTTACCCGCTCTTTGTCAAAGGAGGACATGAAAGATGTTGACGTACAGGTAATGAAGGGTGTAGTGTACATCTCTTTGTCTGACAATATGTTGTATAAGAGTGGTTCTTACGAGATTAGTGATGCAGCTAATGCTACATTGGCAAAGATAGCCAAGATAATCAAAGATTATAAGGATTATGATGTGCTCATTGAGGGTAATACCGATAATGTGCCAATACAGAAGACAAACATACGTAACAACTGGGACCTCTCATGTCTGCGCGCATCAAGTGTAGTACAGGCTTTGCAGACAAAGTTTGGCGTAGATCCTAAGAGATTAACTGCAGGTGGTCGTGGTGAGTATAACCCTATAGCTGATAACGGCACAAGTGCAGGTAAGACAAAGAACCGTCGCACGCAGATTATCATAACACCGAAGTTGGATGAGTTTATGGAACTTATCGGTAAGGCTCCGGAAGATAAAAAATAATTTTTCAGATGAAAAAACTCCTCTCGCTGCCGCCAAATCTTGTAGACTGCTTTCATGATATTACGGGGTTGGACAGGAATGAATGGTTCTGTACTAATGACCCTGTGGGAAAGAAGTTAGGCTCTGGTGGTGGTACAACATGGTTGATGAGGCAAGCATATATGGCAGAAGAACAGTCAGAATATAATGGCTGTTCTTTTGCTGATTGGCTCGCACGTGAAAAACGCATCATTCTTCATGCTGGTGGACAAAGCCGGCGTTTGCCTGCGTATGCTCCTTCTGGTAAGATATTGACGCCTATACCTGTTTTCCGATGGGAACGAGGTCAATCTCTCTCTCAAAACCTTCTGTCATTGCAACTTCCTTTATATGAACGTATAATGAAGTGCGCACCAGAACGTTTACGAACGATGATAGTCAGTGGTGATGTGTATATCCGTGCCACTAAGCCTATTGAGAATATACCAGATGCAGATGTCGTATGCTATGGATTGTGGCTCGACTCAAGCATAGCAAAAGATCATGGTGTGTTTGTATCTTCGAGAAATCAACCATCTCAGATGCAGTGTATGTTGCAGAAACCATCGTTGCAGAAACTTTCTGAAGTATTAGAGAACGGATATTATCTAACAGATATCGGTATCTGGCTTCTTTCTGATAAGGCTTTACGCTTGATGATGCGAAAGAGTATACATGGCGAAAGTAAGGATATAAAGAATCTTACCGCTGATGATATCATTAACTATGATATGTATAGCGATTTTGGAACGGCCATGGGTACGCAGCCTACTACGCTCGATGCAGAGATAGCGGAGTTGACAGTCGCAATATTGCCTTTGCCAGGAGGGGAGTTCTATCATTATGGAACTACACATGAGATTATCTCATCAACACTTTCCATACAGAACAGGGTGAATGATCAGCGTGAGATAATGCATAACTCACGCAAACCGCATCCCTCTATTTTTATTCAAAACTCGGAAGTGGGTATCCCTATCACCAAGGACAATACCCATACTTGGATAGAAAATTCTGTAATAGGAGGTGGTTGGTCTTTAGCTTCTTCAAATGTCATTACCGGTGTGCCGGAGAATGATTGGAATATAACCTTGGCAGATGGTCAGTGTGTAGATATTGTGCCGATAGGAGAAAAATCCTATGCGGTTCGTCCGTATGGTTTCAATGACAAGTTCCGTGGTCGGCTTGATGACGGTAATACAGAGTATTTGGGCATCCCGTTTATTGAGTGGGCAAAACGAAGAAATATTAAGACAGACTCAATAGAGGGAGGAGAGGACTTGCAGTCTGCCAAAATATTCCCTGTTGTGGATGATGTCAACAATGTTGGTGTTTTGTTGCGGTGGATGCTCAGTGGCGACGGAGAATGTCCGTGTGAAGTGGAATGTTGGATGTCAGCGGATGAACTGTCTGCACAAGCTAACTTGCGTAGGTTAACAGTTCAACGAGATTCATTGCGTGCACGAAACCTAATGAAGTTGGCAGAAAACTATAGACATAGTGTTTTCTTCCAGACTGATTTGGAGGAAAATGCGAAGGCTTTTGTCAAGTATGATATGCCTCTGCCATCATCTGTGGATAATGACAGTTCTTTGTTACAACGTATTCATGATAATATGTTCCGCTCAGAAGTTATGCGTATGCGTGGCATCGGTGGCGAAGAAGAGGCAACAGAGGCATTCCGACTATTAAGACAAGGGTTGACGGCACCATATTTGTGCGAAAAGCAGTTGCCAAAGATGTCTGTTTATGGTGACCAGATTGTATGGGGACGTTCTCCTGTACGTATAGACATAGCAGGAGGGTGGACTGATACTCCGCCTTATTGTCTGATGGAGGGGGGCAGAGTAATAAATCTTGCGATAGAATTGAATGGACAGCCACCGTTGCAAACATATATAAGACCATGTAAGGAACCAGTCATTATTTTGCGAAGCATAGATCTTGGTGCTGAGGAACATATCACTTCGTATGAAGAGTTAGCTTGTTACAACAAGGTTGGTTCTCCTTTTTCAATACCTAAGGCGGCATTGTCTTTGGCGGGTTTCCATCCTGATTTCTGTAAAGAGCGATATGAGTCACTTCGTCAACAGCTGGAGGCCTTTGGCTGTGGCATAGAGTTGACAATGTTGTCGGCAATACCGGCAGGTTCGGGTTTGGGAACAAGCAGCATCCTTGCAAGTACGGTGCTTGGTGCACTTAATGATTTTTGTGGATTGGCATGGGATAAAAGCGAGATAGGCCAACGTACGCTTGTCTTGGAACAATTACTTACCACTGGTGGCGGATGGCAAGATCAGTTCGGAGGCTTGCTTAGAGGTGTAAAAATGTTACAAACAGAGCGTGGTTTCCAACAGAACCCTCTCGTAAGATGGTTGCCTAATGATTTATATACGCAACCAGAGTATGCTCAGTGTCACCTGTTATATTACACAGGTGTTACGCGAACTGCGAAAAAGTTGCTTGCACAGATAGTAAGGCGTATGTTCCTTAACCATAATAAGGAAATATCTATGTTGCGTGAAATGAAAGAACATACATTGCTATTGTATGATACAATACAACGTGGAGATTTCATAGGAATGGGTAAGTCTATACGTACTAACTGGTTGCAGAATCAGGCAATGGATAGCGGTACTAATCCGCCTCAGATAAAAGCGCTGACGGATATTATTGATGATTTGTGTTTAGGATATAAGTTGCCAGGGGCTGGTGGCGGAGGTTATCTGTATATGGTAGCTAAGGACCCGGAGGCGGCGGCTAAGATAAAGCAAAAATTGTCAGAATGTCCACAGAACAAGAATGCCAGGTTCGTGGATATGTCATTGTCAGAGAAAGGACTACAGATTAGCAGATCATGAAGCTACAGACAAAAATAGACATACCACAATTACCTCTCAACATAAAGCCTACGGATAAGCTGTTATTCGTAGGTTCTTGTTTTGCGACGGAGATGGCTTGCCGCTTTGAGAGTAATTGTTTTAATGTTACAGTTAATCCTTATGGTACAATGTATAATCCGGCATCAGTGTTGCATACGGTACAAAAAATAAATGCCTATGCTGATGTGGCAGTGATAACACTTGGTACCAACCATGTATATATATTAAAGGAAACGGGTGAGATAGTTGATAACTGTAATAAACGTCCGTCGTGTTTATTTGAGGAAAAGGAGCTAACAATCAGAGAATGTGCTGATTATCTCTGCTTGGTTATATCAACACTTAAGCAGTCTAATCCTTCGTGTAAGGTAGTCTTTACGGTTAGTCCTATACGTTATCAGAAATATGGATTTCATGAAAGCAGACTCTCCAAGGCAACATTGCTTTTGGCGGCAGATGAGGTTACGCGGATGGAGAAAGATACCTTTTATTTTCCATCATACGAGATAATGGATGATGAGTTACGTGACTATAGGTTTTACAAGCCAGATATGTTACATCCGTCAGAACAAGCAGTAGACTATATATATGAGTGTTTATGTAAGTCATGCCTAAGTGAGGAAGCATTTTTGTTTATGGAGGAGTGGCAACCTATCAGACAGGCTTTGAGTCATCGCCCGTTTAATCCTGAAGGAGAGGAGTATAAGCAATTTTTGTCAAAAACAAGACAACGTGAGGAGGAATTTAGGAAGAAATGGAGATTATAACGCTTGATGCGACGACATCAACTAATGAATACTTGCTCTCACAGAATACCCAAGATAACCTCTGTGTAGTAACAGACTATCAGTCGGCTGGCAAGGGGATGGGAACGAATGTGTGGGAGAGTGAGAGAGGAAAGAATCTGTTGTTCTCTCTACTTGTTCACCCATTATGGTTAGGCATACAAAAACAGTATCTTATGTCTATGGTACAAGCGGTAAGTTTGTGGGAAGCTCTGTCTGACTATGTGGAAAATCCAAAATTATTGACAATTAAATGGCCTAATGACATATATTATAAAGACAGCAAGTTGTCTGGCACACGTATAGACCTAAACCTTCAAGGGATGAAAATACAGGATATGGTTATAGGCACGGGGGTAAATGTCAATCAGTTGCATTTTACGGGAACAGCGCCTAATCCTGTGTCTTTATCCCAAATATCAGGTTTGACATATAGCTTGAGCCAGATTCTTAGTAGTATTATAGATGCGTTTGAGCGGAACTATGCTCTTCTATATGCGGGAGAAGAACAAGATATAATAAAAAAATATCATGACCATCTGTATAGAAAAACAGGTATGCACCGTTACCGTGATAAAGATGGAGAATTTCTTGCAGAGATAGTTAATGTGGCGTCAAATGGAATTCTAACTCTAAAACGTGCCGAAGGTTCACTTTCGCAATATGAATTTAAGGAACTTTCAATCGTTCTCTGAATAGAGAAATATATCTGTAAAAACACATAAATTGACATATACGCAAAATGACAAAATGAAAGCTATCGTTTTACACTGTAAAACGATAGCTTTCACCTTGTCATTCGATAGCTTTCACACCCTAAAACGATAGCTTTTAGAATGCTATGTATAAAGTGGTGGTAATCAGAATTTTATATTTGCTATTTTTTGAGATTTGGCCTGTATCTGCGGTATCTGAAGAAATTGTTGATTCCGTGGTCTTTTTTGTAGTAAAATAGTCTCCATAGTTTCACGAATGGTAGTTTTCCGGCATATAGTGTACCGAGATATCTATATAGTGTAGGACACAAGGATGAAAGTTCTTTGTCAAAGGTGATAAGAGGTGCCAAATCCATTCTTTCTGTGTTATATAGATATAGAGAGTATATATACTCGGCATACCCCTCTATTCTGTTACGTAGGTATCCATATATGTCATAATCTCTATTTACATCGGAATATGTAGCAGTAAGGTTTCTTAGTACATTCAGATTATGGTGCATATTTCGTGCCATGGAGTCAATATCCATAGTTTGGCCGTCTCGTCCTACTGTGTAGCGATATACGTTGGTGTTCAGATAGAGAAAAGAGTTGACGGTTGTCATTGGGCGGAATATCCATTCTTGGTCTGTATATGATATACCTTCCGTCTGATGATACTCAATTCTCCTCAGGTTCTCAGTTTTGTAAGTCACTGCGTGCATAGCCATGTGGGCGCCGAGTGAGGTAAGGGCTTGGCGATTATGCAGAGTGTAAGAGTCTATGTTGAATGATTTCCTGCTGAGAACATCTCCTTCAGTGTTACATAAACTATAGTCTGTTAATATAAGGTCAGTATCATAGCGTTGTAATACTGTTATTAGTTCCATAAGTCCAGTGCTGTCAACGCAGTCATCTGCATCAAGAATTTTAATGTATTTCCCTTGTGCTTCGGCTAAGCCCTTGTTGATGCAGGAACCGTAGTTGCCATTAGGCTTGTCGATAACGTGGAATATCTCAGGAAATCTTGTTTCATATCCATGTGCTATCTCAGAGCTTCTATCAGTAGCACCGTCAATAATAACCAGAACTTCAAGAGCACTATTGGGGGAACCATTTATGAGCAGACTGTCCAGACATCTGCCCAATAGTGCTTCCATATTATAGGTAGGTATTACTATTGTGAGTATTTTGTTTTTCACAGATGTGCTGTTTTCTTGATTTTGTTCCTTATCTTGTTAAAGAACGTTATTATGCGTCCTTTGTATTCAATATAATGTAACAAACATGGTGTTACATTATAGATATAGTCAACATAGTCTCCTTGTGGTATTATAGAGAAACGCTCGGTAGGAAGTGTTTTTACTGTTACCTTACGTTTCTGTATGTGTGCGAGCAAGGTCTCTGTAGCTATCACTTTACCGTTTTGTAAGCCATAACGTGTAAGTATGCCCTTGTCGTAGCTAAACATCACGTTTTTCACATTGTCTTTGTCTGCGCGTTTGGTTATGAACTCATAGTAGTATGGTTCAAGACTGTCAAATACTAAGTCGCACCACAACCTCTCACGTTTGTTGTTTAACCACCAATTGCTTGTTCCTCCGCCTTTTCCTCCTGGTCCCCATTCGTCCAGTCCAAAGATTCCCTGGTCACTGAAGGCCTGTCTTATGAATGCTTCACCGAGATTCCAATAATGATGATTTATTTCTGGTGTATTACGATAGAGTGTAAAGAACCCTTCAAGACCTATGCGATCAAAATTTTCAAGGATGTCATTAGTAATATAATGCCGGATATTACCGAATACGAGGTCAACGTCGCAGTGTCCCCAAAAGTCATAGTCTTTGATATAATCGCGGAACAAATCCCCGTATGCAGTTTTATAGTCGCACATCTTATACGGATGTTCTATGCGGCATCCATCCCAAATGTTTTTCTGGGCTAATTTTTGTATATCTTGAAGAGAAGTTTTAACTACTGTGACATTCTTAGGAACATTTGTCAGCGGCTGATCTGTAAACAGCAGGAAATCCACATCAGGATTATGTTCCACAGACTTTAACCAAAAAGCGAAGTCTGCACGGAACTTTCCAAGATAGGCTATTATAAAGCAAATCTTTTGCATATTCTTATGAAGGACGTTAGTTATTATTAAGCTATATTTGTGATGGTGGATTAGTTATAAATATTTTTGCAATTTTTGTAAATAGAGCTATTACTTTGTGAAGAATCCAAAAAAATATAGGAATTTGTTCTTTCATGAATTTTAACCTGCGGTATTCTATATTTATACGCAAATTTTGATAATCAGTAAGTGTCTTGTACAAGGGAGGTGGTAGCACATCGTTTAGTACTTTACGCCTTTCTTGTTTGCCAAGTTCAATCTGTTGATTAGATATACCATATGGATCTTGGATTACAACAATTGTATTAGAATATTCTATATTGGCATTGTCATATAGAATAGTTTGAAGCCAAAATTTCCAGTCAGATTGCATGCGTAATTTTTCATCATAAGGGCGATTTTCTAAGAGCTTCCTTCTAATAAATGTTGCTTGATGATCAAATGTTGATACAAAAATATGCATAAGAACATCTTGGTCATAGTGGCGTAGAACTCTATGTGTATCCAATCCTTCAGCTAAACCAGCAATGATGTCAGCGGTATGTTTTTCCTCATCTATTTTTGCTAGCACATCTTTATTATATAGACAATCGGCTGAATTTAAGAACAGCAGATATTCTCCATTAGCCTTTTTAATACCTTTATTCATGGCATTGTATATTCCATTGTCAGGTTCAGAACACCACCATGAAAATAAGTGTTTATTTTGTTCGATTAGTTCACGACTACCATCTGTACTACCTCCATCTACAACAATCCATTCATAATCCTTGTATGTTTGGCAAATAACAGAATCTATAGTACGTTGTAGTCCAGCACAGTTGTTCAGGTTTATGGTAATTATAGAAAGTTTCATGGCTATATTACTATTTAAGTTTTTTATACAAGTCGTATTTTTCCCAAACGGCTTTTAATTGTGGGTCGTTTCCATTATGTAGCTGATTGCTAGCCCATAAATTGGCAACATGTGGACTAACATTATATATAAAATCAACTCCATGTGCATCATGTGTAAAAGCTTTGAATATTTTTGATCCATTAAGTAAACACATGGCATGTAACCAAATATCATCTGCTGTTGGACATATTTTTAAGAATACTTCTTCGTTTGTGACTTCTTCGTGCATAATGTGTGGAGGATACAATACGCCACCAACACCAGTAAGGAAATTAAAGTATGAAGGATAATCTACACTTTCTTTCATTCCCCATTGCATATAACCTAATGGTTTACCTTCTTCGTCTGTTTTTATCAATTCTGTCCTGCAAGCAGAAACACATTCTGGATGTTCGTTGTATGCTCTAAGAAGATTTTCAAGTAAATCTGGTTCGTATATCACGTCATCATCTATTGTAACAATAATAGATTCTGGATTTCTTCTTAAAACAGGAATTATTTTTGTATAGGAGCGTATGTCTTTGCAATATAATATTTCTAATCCACGTTCAACCTGTTTCTGAAGATATACTGGTAATGTTTTTCCTTCAAATTCTTTGTCACCAAGACATAATACTATTCTATTTGGTTTTATTGTTCCTTGCATGATTGATTCAATAGCAAGAAATACCTCATATATTCTTTTGCTATGAGTTGTTAGTGAAACAATTACATCATGATCTGCGATTTTTTCATTTGTAATGCCTCGTTCTGTACAATTGAGACTTGCTTGTTTCATTAAGTACAACTGCATATGCTCAATTTTGCCTTCTGTACATTTAATATATGATTTCACGACATCGTCTATGATTTTGTGAAGGTGAATAAAACGTTTGATTTTTTCTATTATTTTCATGTTTTTATTAATTAAATAAATATTTATTTTTAATGTTTATTCAAGAAATTATATCGTCTTTTAAAAGCTAAATATATATGACCGATTTTTTGTAATATAAAGAAAAAGCATTTGCTTTCTTCATAAACTCGTCTGATATCGCCTTGTTCTCTTATATAAGCCATAGACTTCGCATCAATCATGTAGGCTTTATTAGGGTGGAGTACAATGTCTTTAATAAAATAGGGTATAAATCCGGTTTCTTTTATTGTTTTAAGTACAGAGTGCATAGAGAATAGAAATTCATTTTCATCCATACCGTAAAAATAATGTACTATTTTTGCAGAATAAGCATAGTTGATACCTTCGTATTTAATTTGACAGTTCCACGTGTCATCTAACAAATGTATAGGATGTCCTTCTATTTTATTAGCCATGCATAGAGGCGTCTGATCTGTATGTAGTCCTTTTTGTGTATATTCTTGCCAATATTGATGCCATTTGTTATATAGACTATGGGTGGTTTCTGTATCCTTAACGTACATTACACCACTGTTAAAATAGGGCTCTCCCCAAAGTTCTTTTTCTATACCAACTTTTTTCGCTAATTGATACATCCAAGGCTCTTCGTCCGAGAATTTATTATGTTTATTCAGTTCTCGTACAGCACAAATATCCCAACTAATATCGTCAATATCGTCGAGTGGGTTGCAAATTATGGTGTCGGTGTCAATAAATAAGAAATCTCCTTTTACAAGGTTTCTCAAATTCGTTTTTATAAATCTTGAGCGATAGGCTTTGCTATGTTCTCCTGGAATATTTATAACAATTGTGTCATCGATATATTTGTTAATCTCCTCTCTCTTGTTAATTATAGTCTCGGCAGTAAGGTCGTCAATCACGATGCCAATGTGTGCATCCTGATTATGCAGCCTAGCAGAATATACACTTATAAGAGCCTGCTCTAAATAAGTGTCGGTTTCATCTGAGACAATAACGTATATTATTTTGGTTATCATTATATTATGCCTTCAAGAATGCAAATCCTTTTATGCTTTTCTTTATGTTATCGTTAATACTTTTATTCTCTTTGAATAATCGTATTGAATATTTTATGTATGTAGAATCAAATCTTTTAATTCCTCGCAAAAGAAAAATAAAACCATATTTTCTTGCATTATTAAAAATAGGAGTGTAAGGATCACTCGTTTTTATTAATAATTTTATATAGGTATCATATAATTGTCGTTCTTTTGTCAGATTTGTTTTTCTATTTCCTCTGTCATGTATAGCTTGAACATGTGGCAGGATTCCAATTTTGTATCCATGGAAAAGAACTCTTTGCGCATAGTTGTTGTCTTCTCCGTAGTGTGGGAATGTTGGTGAGAATCCTCCAACCGATAAAAGACATTGCCTTGTTATAAGCCAATGAGCTGCAGGAACATCTTTGGTATCATATACTTCATTAATATTTGAGAAATAATAATCGTTTATAAAAGACTGCCTAAAATCTTCAGCACATAATATGTTATTTAGCAGGCTCTTGTCTATTGCTTTTGCGGTTCCATCCAATTGCATTGGACTGAGTATTCCGTATTCTTTATGAATAGAGCAGAAGTCTATTAGTTTCTCAAACGTATCTGGTTTTACCCAAGCATCTTGATTCAACAGGTAAACATATTGGTAATTTCTGTCAATAGCCTTTTGAAGTCCGATGTTGTTTGCTTTGCCAAATCCTAGGTTTACCTCCGATTCAAACAACTCTACTTCTGGATAATGGGTACGTATATAATTTTGCGTACCATCCGTAGAACCATTGTCAATTGTTAAGATGTCACACGGGTAAGTTCTGTTACGCAGACTGTCATAACAACGCTCCACCCAAGGCATAGAATTGTATGCGACGATAATAACCAGGAGATTATTTTTTTTCATTTATTTTAAGACTTTCCAACCTGGTTTGTAAATAGGGTGTTTACCAAGTCTGCCCCATAAGGCATCCCACATGGCATCCCTTTCTACTTTTTCATTTATTAGAATGGTAGGATGATGCAACCAAGCACCGATAGTACAACGTAATTGTTCAATGTATTTTTTTATTACTGTGCGTGGGTGATGATGTATCAATGTATGCATGTGATTTCGAGTCATATAGTATTCCACCCAAGTGATAATTACGTTTGGTTTACACAGACTTTCAGCACCTCCCTCATGTGTAATGATAATTGATGGTACAACGATTATTGAGCCGAATTTTTTTAATCTCATACTATGCTCTGAATCATCATAGTATATGAAATATTTGTAATTTACAGTGTCTTGATTCCTTAAGGCTTTGGTGTTAAGGAATGAACCTACGTATGATAAAAGATCTATTTTGAAACAATCTTTATTGTATTCTCTTTCGGTTACAGCGTAACTATTGAATTCTTGACAAGGAAAAGGTTTTATATTATGTATGCTAATTCTTTTTCTGTGATAGTCACAGATACTTCCATCAATATTATGCACAGCAGCGCACACGGCGGATATTTTAGAAGTGTCGTTATGTTCTATGAAATTATAAAACTGTTCTACCATGTCGGGAGCTGCGTATGCATCATCATCTGCAACCATAACCCAGTCAGCGTTAAGCTCCAGTGCTTTCTTTTGCCCAAGATAGAATCCGCCAGAACCACCGAGGTTTTCATCTGTATTGATTAATACCGTTTGAAAATTCTCGTGCTTTTGTGAACAGTATTCTTTTAGGAATTCCCCTGTTCCATCAGTAGAACAGTTGTTTACGATTATAAGATTCCTAAACGCAGAAGTTTGTTGTTCGTAATGAAGTAAGGCTTTCTTTAGCTTATCTAAACGGTTATATGTTACTATGGCAATGTCAAGTGTCATTTATAATATATATAATATCGGTTTAAACCAAATAGATTCCATGATTCTTTCTATTGTAGTCTGATGTTCTTTCCAAAAGTATTCCCTATAATAGTTATATGTAGAGTATCGTTCCTTAAACAGACAGACAATATATAGAAATCTATCAATAGTATTGGAAAGACATCTTAAATGAGGAATTCCCGTCATCATTCCCTTTAGGTTCTTTTCAATAAGTTTTTCTTGCTCGTCATCGTATTGTGACCAAGAGATATTTCTGCACATATCCATAACCTTATATGCGTAATAGTCCCAGATACGTGGTATATGTTTAAACTCATTTTTAATACAACTACGCAAACATCTTGGAATATCGCTAAAAGCGTATGCTGTGTAATCGTTTCCTCGTTTACCGTTTATTTCTTTGAGTATGCTTCCGTTACGAATATTATAAACCATCGTTACTTGAGAAATAAAGGCATAACGTTTGGCTAATACGTTATATCTAAATTCAAATACAACATCTTCCATCACACGATGTGTTGTCCTTATGTTGTATTTATTCAGGAAATCTGTACGAAATAGTTTATTCCAACATTCTATATGCGTTTGTTTTCTTTCTTGGAACAAATAGAATCCTACAGCTTCGTGTTCCACAATGCAATTGTCATACAAATTGCTCCATTCTAATTTCCCTGTTTCTTCGTTAATTCTGTCTACAGAGCCAAACGTTATCTCAGCACCACTATTTTCTGCTTTTTCATAAAGAAGTCTTAGACAGTCAGATGACATCCAGTCATCTGAGTCAAGGAAATAAAGATATTTGCTTTTTGTTTCATTTATTGCAACATTCCTAACTTCTCCTAGTCCAATGTTTTGGGTGAGATCTATTATCCTTATGATATTTCCTTTGCTATGCTCCTTTTTTAGTCTATGAACGATATCCATACTGTTATCAGGGCTACTGTCATTGATTATGAGAATCTCATACGGCAGACAGAAATCCTGATTCAAAGCAGAGAGCAAAGATTTCTCGATGTATTTCTCTACATTATATACCGGTATAGCTATGGTTATGACATTCATAGTTTGTTATATAATTTTGCAACTTTTCGTGCAATGCGGAATATAAATCGTGAGATTCGATTGCTATTTAATAGTTTGTATTCTGAAATTATCTCTTTTGTAACGTTGCTCGCTATAAGGTCTTGATTTTTTATGAGAAAATCATGGTATGGCATAAGACATGGTGGAAAAAGCTCTGTAATCATTCTGTTTTTTTCTTTCAGATATGGTTCGCTGTCAAATTGTGAGCTTACCCCTGTTAAATCATAATAACATACGACTACAGGTACATGAGTGAATTTCTTTCCTTGCATAAGCCATGCAAGGTTTTTACGCCAGTCTGCCATCATTTTATATGATTCATCATATGGATCTTTTTTTAATCCTTCTGTGTTAATGAACAATGCCTGATGACATGTACACTGTAATAATTCTTGCTTGAGTGTAAGTGGGGTCCCTGATGACCATTTATTAAGTATTTCCCCATTTGCAATATCTTGCCAGTCGCCATATATAACATCACAATCGAACGCATTGTCTTTGAACACCCTTTCTAATACATCTTGTTCAGTATAGACATCACCAGAGTTGAGGAAATTCACATATTGTCCAATTGCCTTTCCTACCCCCTTGTTTAAGGCATTATATATTCCTTTGTCAGGTTCACTACACCAATAGGATAGGGGATTGAAGTCAGAGGCTGCGAGTTTGTTCGCAGTTTCTTCGATCAGTTCCTTTGATCCATCCGTACTGCCACCGTCAATGATTATCCATTCAAAGTCGTGCCATGTCTGAGAGATTACGGAGTCAATGGTCTTGCGTAATCCCTCAAGATTGTTGTAGTTTATAGTTATTATTGAAAGTGTCATGTAAGTTGTTTAATATCAATATGCTATTCTAAAATAGTCTAATATTCGCTTGTAATCATCTTGTGCGGCAAGACATGTGTCTGTAAGAAATCCATTTATATGTCCCCATTCGTGTAGTCCACGGTAATAAAACATCTTCATGTCGTCTGTTATGATAAAAGGGACGATGTCATTTGCCAGACATTCTTTGAACATAACAAGCCGTCCTACGCGCCCGTTACCGTCTTGAAAAGGATGGATACGCTCAAATTGCACGTGAAAAGCTAATATGTCATTTAAGGTCTTGATGCTTATTCCATTGTAGGTACTCAGTAGCTCTTTCATGTGATTGTGTACATCCTCTGGTAGTGAGGTTTCTATTCCTCCTACCTCATTAGGTATTTGCTTGTAATCTCCTGCTGAGAACCACGTCTTTTGACTATCGGTCGTTCCTGTTTTTAGTATTTTGTGTAAGTCCTTAACGAGTCGCTCTGAAAGGATTATTTCTGCATTGTCAAGAATGAAGTCGAAACATCTGAAATGATTCACGGTCTCCATGATGTCATCAACTTTTACTGCCTCATTAGTTATGCCGATAGTATTCGTCTCATATATATATCGGGTTTGCTCATGCGTCAATTTACTTCCTTCTATATGGTTAGAGTTGTAGGTGAGGTCTATCTGAGTTTTATGATAGATTCCCCCCCTTAGTTTCATTTCTTTTTGTTCGCGTAGTATATTTAGGAGGTTGGATGACATTGTTCTTTATAATCTGTTTTTAATATCCACGTCCCCAACGCATGGAGCCCCATGTACCGTTGTTTTTCTTATATCGGGACGATTTGCGTTTACGCTCATAATACTGAAATTTGTCCAAGAGACTTATCACGTTCTCTTTATGCTCTATTGTATGACTGGTGTTCGGAGTGCCTATTATGGAGATGGAGTCATAGCGTAACTCCAGGTGTTCGAGTCTGAATAATTTTATGTATGCAGCAGAGGCATCTATTATGTTCTTGCTTTTTTCAAGGGTTATCGCCTCGTCAGGTGCCCCCCACAGATCAGAACTGCGTGTTTTGACCTCGACAAACAGCAGGGTCGTCATATCTCCGTCAATGCAGACGATATCCAGGTCTTTGTGTTTGTAGGTCCAATCCCTATGCCTAATGTACCATCCTTTAGACTCCAGAAATTCCGCTGCAATTTGTTCTCCCCATTTCCCTAATTCGTTATGTGCTGCCATAGATGATTATTTTTGCAATAAGATGTTGCTTGTTGCGAAAATTTTTAAATATTTTATGAGATTTTGGATGTTCCTTGGGTATACATATAAAATCTTTACTAATCAACATCCAGGATAAACATATCCTGGGTGTTTATATTCTTTTTTTATTATATGTAATGCAATGATACATTTATGTTTCCAACTCCACACTTGGTTTGGTACGTGAAATAGAATTCTAAATTTATCAATATAATTAACTCTGCGTATGAACTCTATCATTAGAATATCCAAATGATTTATGTAGTCAGGATGGAAAGGAGTTTGCGTAAAGAAATTGCTGAACCACATAGCCTCTTTAATTCTAGCTTTTGCTTTTTCTACCATGTGTGTATTTTCTTTTGATATATGCTCATCGTTGAATCGAAATACTGCCAAACATTCTTTTGAGGAGGTTATACCACCTTGTGCAGCAAAGTTTATAATTGAGACATCATCAGATCCCCAAGCCATTGGAAGTGATATATATTTACATTTTTTTACTCTTTCTGTTCTGTATAAAAATTCACTGATTGTATGCCATCTTTTATTTTTATACAAGTCATATGCGTCTTCCCATTCTGGCCAGATCTCGTCTTCACTTATTTCTCCCGTTAATTCGTTTTTAATAATTCTTCTTGCATGAAACACATTACATTCTTGGTGTTTTTCTGCTAATTTCAAAAGTTCACTGACAAAATTAGGCATCAGTTTATCATCGTCACATAAAAGTGTGAAGAATTCTCCTTTTGCTAATTCTACACAACGATTCCAATTGTTTACAGGATTGTGTCTGCCAAGATTCTGTTCATTCTCATAGTATCGAATCCTATTATCATGGAATAGCTCAATTACTTCTTTTAGATTATAAGGCGATTTGTCGTTAACGATTATAACTTCAATGTTTTTATAATCTTGATAGAGTGCGCTTTCAATAGCTTCTTTCAGAAATGTTTTTTTGTAGGCAGGAATAGCTATAGTGACTAGGGGGGGCATATAATTTTTATATGAGAGTTTTGAGTATTTTTGCGGGACAGCCTGCTATGACAGAATTATCGGGAAAACTATGCGTAATCCCTTTTTTCATAAGAACCATAGTCTTCAAACCAAGGGACTCCTATATAGTCATATCCTTTGTTGCACCATTTCTGAAGTTCATCTTTAAATACCCATGCGTCCAATTGGTATATAAGGATATATTTGTATTTTTTGAATGAAGAATAAAAAAGTGGTTACGTAGGAGTTCACTATAAGCGTCTATTGATTCAAAGAATTGCTGTGAAAAGTATTTAATTTGTATTTTTTTTAGTGTGTTTTATGTATTCGTTAAGGTTGACGCCACTATATGTAACTATACAAATGGGATGTTTCCCAAGAATATCGATACATTGTTCAAAAGAAGCGATTTCTTCTTTTGAAGGTGATGATTTATATATGGGTATGACTATTATAATAGAATTCGTTAGATATTTTTGGGGGAGATCTTATTTGTCATTTCAGGGAATACAATATAACGTAATGTATAAAAACATATGTAAATAAAACAGTTAACTGCTTCTCGTTTTTATTGTCAATAATGATAGAATGATATTTTAAGAGAAGACTTTAAATCACTGTAATATGCCTTGTACCAAAGTTTTCCATATATGCGGATATAGTTTAAAGTGTTCTTTATAATCTGATATCCGAATCTATGTGTTTTAATGGCACCACGTTTTCTGAGGAAATACATGCGATTCAGTAAATTTAAATTTATGTCATCTTCTGTTATAAATTTACCTATATAGGCATCCCATAGGATGTTAAAGTGAGCTGGATGCTCTAATAAATAATTAATGCCACATGTCTGTTTATCATGTATTCTATAATAGGTAAGTTTATCCTTAATATATCCTAAAGCATTTTCTTCCAGTGACTTGAATACCAGTTGAATGTCGTGTAATGGCATTCCATATATGTTGTTCCTCTTAGAACTAACATTCCAGTTATCAAGAAGTTCTCTTCTAAATGCCATTGTTGCACCAGTGGCAAGAGTGTTATATGTGAATAACTCTACCGCCCATCCTTCATCAAACTGCTTTTGAATATTAGAAGTAAAACCGACTATGTCAAAAAGACAGTATTTAGTATTATGTTCACCTTTGCTATTGATTATTGTTGCATTGGAAAATATAGTATTCTTATTTGTATATTCCTCGAAATAGTTTAATATTTTTTCAACTTTGTCTGTGCGCCAGATATCATCCTGGTCAGATAGAAATATTATATCCCCACTACACAAAGAGAAGGCCTGTGCAAAATTATCACATACTCCTAACTGGTGTTTGTTTTTTATTATATTCCAATTTATTATGGGATGTTCCTTCGCAATTCTATTACAAATTTCTAAAGTGTTGTCAAAGGAACCATCGTCACAAAGTATTATTTCATTAACTGTATGTGACTGATTAATGATAGATAGAAGTTGCTCTTCTATATATTTCTCACCATTATATGTGCATATCGCTACAGATGTCGTCATATATTAATGATATATTGCTATGCTGTTTCTGTATTTCGTATGTAATTTAGTATTTGCTTCGTTTCTTGTAGATTATCTTTCATATGGCTCATGTATTTGTTAAGGTTGGTACTGTTATGTGTAACTATACAAAGGGGAAGGTTTCCTATAACAGTAGTACTTTGTTTGAAATATGCGAGTTCTTCTTTTGAAGGAGAAGATTTTGTATATAGGAATTAGGATTACTGCAAGCGACATAGATGTCTTATTTTTTTTATTATCCGTAGAGGGAATGTTATTGCTCTTCCAATTTTGAATGATTTTGAATGCGTTATTTTATATAACTCGTTACTTGTATATTCTAGTTTTTTGTTTAATTTAAGAATATCTTCTTGGATACCACAAGTTTTCAACAACCATATTGCGGTATCCTGTATATCTTTCTGATATATATCTGGGTGATTTAGAATAAGTTGTAATCTTGAAGCAATAAGAACTTGCGGTTCTAAATTAGTCCTGCTTTTTTCATGTTGTCTATAATAGAATAGAATCTCAGGTATCTGGTAAACAAGATCATTGATGTTAAGTAAAGATAAATAGAAATCCCAATCTTCTTCAACCATATTCATATTTGGGTTATAACCTTTAGTCTTATCATAATCTTCTCTTCTATAAATAGCAGCACAAAATATACAGTTAGCCCATATGAGCTTACGATAGCTGTAGTTTGGTAAATCCCATTTTCCGTTTTTGTTTCCAAACAACTCTGCTTGGCAATACACTAGTTTCGTTTTTGGATATAATCTAAAATGCTGAATAGCTTTTTCTGTATATGTGGGCTCTATGATATCATCAGAGTCAAGTGGAAGGATAAATTCTCCCGTAGAGTTATGAATTGCTATGTTACGGGCAATGGCAGGTCCTTCATTCTTTTTGTCTATATAATAGAACCGTTTATCTTTGTAGGAATACTCTTTTATAATATTTAAACTATTATCGGTGGAACCATCATTTACGATAATGCATTCCCAATCTTGGAAAGTTTGTTTTTGTACGGATTCCAGTGTCTCTTTGATATAGAGGGAACTGTTATAGCATGGAATTATTATAGAAATTACAGGCATTGTATGTTTAGAAAATTAATAACACATTAAAATTACTTACAGTAAATTTGTTCTCTGTTGTTATTTAATAAGTATGGACTATTATAATTCTATAATATATGTAGAGAATTTAAGAAACATATTATGCTAAACTCAATTTTTTCTTTTATACAGAGATTTGAATTGAAAATGACAGATATAGGAGTGTATAGTTGCTTGTTGAAATCTCTGGTTCTAAAAGCACGATAATTAAGACATTCAAGTTTCTTCTGCAGAATGAAATTGTCATCAATGTAATTTAAACTTTTCATTATATTTATGATACATTCTGTATATTGAAGAAAAGCAGAAGAATTTTGAGTCGTTATATTTCGTGTTGTATATATACTATGACACAAAGGATGCTCAATCCATTTATAGGTAATGTCTTCGCAAAATACTTTAATACAGAGAAGATTATCTTCTAAATATTTAGGAAAAGACTCAAATCGTATGTTTTTTTTGCGTAATGTGTCAAGTTTGAATGCTTTATTACAAACATTTCCAATGTATTTTTCTTTTATTAGCTCTTTTGCTAGGTTTTGAGGTGATGTGTAATAAGGGTTTACATGTAAGATTTCAACGTCCTCCTTGGTGTTATGATTGAAGAGATCAAAAATAACTACATCTTTATTGTCACTTAAGGAGTCAATAATCTCTAAGGCGCTATTATCCAAAATATCGGAGTCTTCTAAGAATAAGATATAGTCTCCTGTTGCATTATCTATACTTTCGTTGAAGGCTTCAGCTCTGTCTCTTTTCTCGGAAGAGATGATTTCGTAATCTTTGTATGTTTGTCTTAATATAGAATTATAGCAACTAGAACTATTGCTGTTATTGAAAATTATGATAGAGAACATTATTTGAATATTTTTGACATTTCTTCTATATAACCTTTACCATATTTTTGATCAGGTTCAAGGTAATTTCCCTCTCCCCATTCATTCCAGGATTTAATGAAAACTAAATTTTCTTCGGTAGGTCGATGCTTGTAGAGTTCTGCTATCGATTTACAAAGTTCGCCCCATTTTTCAGGGGTACTATTATGCAATATTCGTGCATATGTACCACTTCGTGGAGTATGGTCAAAATTGGGTTCGATACAAGGAAAAGCCAACGGATTTTTTTTAAGGATGTCAACACATCCTCTTACATAATCTTCGTACAAAATGGCATAAGCGTTTCCTTTTTGGTTCTTCATCTCTCTTTCTTTTATTGCATCATCGGAGTCTGTTACATTTAGGAGTGGATCGAGTACAATCGAATCAAACTGCTCTTTTTTTATGCGCTTCAAAGCTATAGTTCCTTGGCACAAAGCAAAGAAATGGAATCCTTTAAGTCCCATTTCTTGTGCAAGTTTGTTCCAAATTTTAGATAGTTGAACAATATTAACATCTTGTGGTTCAAAAATACCAAATATTAGTTTGTCATTTATCTTCATGTATCTTTTATCTTTGAAAGCAGGAAGCATAGCATAGAAATGTTCTATATAATCTTTTTCTCCAGGATATGTTTGCTCCATAAGAAGTTTATAAGTTCCTTCTTTATTCCAAGTCTTAGCATACCAAGAATGGTTTGCCCAACAAAGACAGAAAGGGTAGTCTGGCTTTCCAGATGTGACCACTTCATTGAACACTCTGTCAAGTAGTCTTTTTCCATTTCCAAACCAATAATGCCAATAACAGAAACCTTCAATTCCCGCTTCGCGTGCTAGTTCAACTTGACGTTCTCGTGTTTCTGGAACTCGTAAATCATAAAAACCTAAGTCGCGAGGTATACGTGGCTGATAATGTCCTTTAAACAAAGGCTTAGATTTCGCTACGTTTGTCCATTCTGTAAAGCCAGGCTCCCACCATTCATCATTTTCTGGGGTGGGATAAAATTGTGGAAGGTAAAAGGCTATTATTCGTTGCTTCATAGGAGTGTGTACCGGATATGTTTTATTTATTTAGGATTTCCTGATAGTAATCATATATCAATTTCCCACTTGTTTCTATAGAAAATATGTCAGATGCTTTAGTAGAAGCGTTTGTTATTATTTTCTTATAATTATGCTCAGACATTTCTGCGATTGAATTCATCTGTTGTGTGAATTCTGCTGTATTATGAAATAATAATCCATCCGTCTGTTCAATAATCTCTTTGGTTCCTCCTGTCGCTCTTCCAATAACAGGACAACCAAGCATTATTGCTTCTGCAGTCATCCTTCCTAGTCCTTCACAAACAGATGGTACTAATAAGGCTTTTGCGTGACTTATATATTCTAGAACTTCCCCCCTTTTTTTATATCCTTTCAGTATTATATGATTTTGAAGATTATATTTGTTAATAAGTTTGTTTATTTCTTCTATGTCATGTTTGGTCCCTAATCCAAAGAGATAAAGGTGGTAGTTATTGTGTGTTATATTAAATACCTTAAATGCTTCGATTGCATCGTAGACACCTTTGTTCTCGGACAATTCACTTGCATAAATGAAATAATGGTTTTTATCTTCATAAAAATGAGATACTCCTCTATTTAATATTCCATTATATATTCTTTTTGCATGTTTGGCTTTTAGTGTGAAATGCTTTTTGATGTTATCCGTTATGGTTATACAGTAAGAATGACGTAACATGAAACAAAATAGTTGTTTCGTGGGGAGTATATGCCAATAGAAGTCTTTATCTTGGTATTCGCGCAAGTGCCATATATGTGGTATACGCATAATTTTAGATACCCAAAAACCTTCGTGTATGACCCCTGTATTCGTATGTATAATGTTAGGATGGTATTTTTTTACAATACTACAAATAATGCGTATGGATTGTATAAATTTTTTCCAATTATTTTTATAGAATTCAATACGTGAAGAATTTTGATTAAGAATCATTTCGACCAAAGGGACGGGTATGATTTTTACTTTGTAGATTGCTAATTCTTCTTGAAATGTAGGATTTATGTTGCAAGGACATACAATTACAGGCTCTATGTTATATTGTTTCAACTCAGAGATCATTGATAGAAACGAAAGTGTTGAACCATACATTTCGGTAGTATGTAATATATATAATATTCTCATTTATATTTTTTAATATAAAATTAGAAAAAAGTCCTTTTATATTATTCTAATATTTGAAATTTAATTTATGTGAAGAATTACGCTATAGTTTAGATTGCTCTTTAAACAAATAATTACGTTTACTTTATTTTATATCTTATTTTATAATAACTGAGAAACCTATTGTAGGAAATATTTTTTTGCGAAGAAGAATTCGTTTTTTACATAGAAGTGAATGAACATATTTTGCTAACATCTTTCTTGCATGTTTTGTGTTGACTATTTTAATAATCTATGATATATTGAAGATAGATTATTGTACAACTTAATAATAGGGCGATTGTTGTATGTGTAGATTTCATTCCATAATTCTTTTAGTTGTTCATCTTTGTGCTGCATTTGTTCAGTGAATGTTTCTTCTTGTTCTTTCATGCGAAACATAAGCCATTCTCCCGCATTGCCAAACGACATGGCTTGTTCTATATTCTTACGCGCAGACTCATAGCGATTATAAACCGGACTTTCCTCTGGTATATCTACAAGATGTAATTTGTAGAGTTCTGGTAAACAGTTATAGACCATTACCATACCTTTGAAGGTTCGCATAGCTAAGAGATTGCTCCAAACCCTTTGCATGGAATTTATATGCGATGCCTTAAGCCATTTTGTTAATCCTCGTTTATGAAGTTCTGCGTAATACTGTGTTTCTGCTTCATGAAAGATGAGAGGAGTCTGGTCTTTAGTGTGTTCCAAAGATGTGCTGACTACACGGACTTTATTTAAAGAAATATTGCAGATTCCAATATGTGTTGCTGTAATTAAAGAAAGTTGTACGAAAGGAAAATCCTCAGAACGTTTTAATGTTAGAAAACGTAAATTGTTATTATTGATGAAGTCACGTCGTATTATTTTTTCGTGCGGAGCTGTTGTTCCTGCTATGAAAATAGCATCCCCCCATTCTTCAGGTGTGTATTGTGTCGTAGTATCTATATTAGATAATGTAATTCCATTTGCAGAAGTGATAGGAGATGTAGGAGTAATAGTCCACATTTTTTCCCCTTCTTCTGTTATGAAATCGGCAGCGGTGAGAAGAATGTCTAATTTCTTGTCTTGTGCTAGTTTATATGCTCTCAGGGTATTCGTTCCACATGTCATATAGTCATCACTGTCAAGAAACATAATATAATCACCTTGGGCAATATCGATGCCTTTGTTCCTTGCGACTCCTGCCCCTTGATTTCTTTGTGTTAGAATTCTCAAACGAGAGTCTGTATAGCTGCGTAGTATATTAAGTGAACTATCAGTAGAGCCGTCGTTTACGCATATGAGCTCAAAGTCATTGAAATCCTGTTGCAGAAGAACACTGTCGATGCACTCCCTTAGGAATTTTTCTGCATTATATACTGGAACAATTATGGAAAGCATAAGTGTGGATGAATTTAATATTTTATTCTGAAATAGTCAAGAGTGTGTTTATAGTCATCTTGTGCAGCAAGACATGTGTCTGTAAGATATTCATTTATATGTCCCCATTCGTGTAGTCCACGGTAGTAAAACATTTTCATGTCGTCTGTTATGATAAAAGGGACGATGTCATTTGCCAGACATTCTTTGAACATAACAAGCCGTCCTATGCGCCCGTTACCGTCTTGAAAAGGATGGATACGCTCAAATTGCACGTGAAAAGCTAATATATCATTAAAGGTCTTGTTGCTTATTCCATTGTAGGTACTCAGTAGCTCTTTCATGTGATTGTGCACATCCTCTGGTAGTGAGGTTTCTATTCCTCCTACCTCATTAGGTATTTGCTTGTAATCTCCTACTGAGAACCACGTCTTTTGACTATCGGTCGTTCCTGTTTTTAGTATTTTGTGTAAGTCCTTAACGAATTGCTCAGAAAGAATTATTTCAGCATTGTCAAGAATAAAGTCGAAACATCTGAAATGATTCACTGTTTCCATGATGTCATCAACTTTTACAGCTTCATTGGTTATGTCGATAGTATTCGTCTCATATATATATCGTGTTTGTTCATGCGATAGCTTACTTCCTTCTATATGGTTAGAGTTGTAGGTGAGGTCTATCTGAGTTTTATGATAGATTCCCCCCTTTAGTTTCATCTCTTTTTGTTCGCGTAGTATATTTAGGAGGTTGGATGACATATATATAAGTTGAGTGAGTGAAGCTTATAGTGACATACGTTTTGAAAAATATCCGTTGCGATATGCGGATGATTTTATGATAGCCAAGACTGCTTGGATTACAAGATGTAGTGATAACGACGAACGTGACTTTATTGCTAATCGTAAAAGCAATTTAGGCATAGCCAAACGTTTAATATATGGATAGTATGCCCATGATACTCCGACAGCCCATGATGCTATCATTTTTACCTGGTTTTGTATTTGCCATCGCTCACCTGTTATACAACATGCCATAATGTGCCATAGTTCCGTGTATTTATAGAATATTTTACTATCAACTAATAGTTGATGCATAATACTATTCGTCCGTTTTAGGTAATTGTATGTGTTCTTTTTTACGATAGACATCCTCGTTATGATTCCTGATAATTGCATATTCCATACTTCATCTTCATTCTTTAAGCCTTCGATGAATCGTAAATGGTTATTCTCTATTAATTCTCGTTTGAATAGTTTGTTCCATGCAGTCATACCGAGAACATTACGTTTTAGTAATGTGGTATTTATCCACCACTGATCTTCAGTATATTCAGGTAAATATCTGTTTTCATAATCAGCCCATTCGTGTTTTCCGTTTATAACATTGGTGCCTGCATATACAGCGTCTGTATTTGGATGTTTCTTTACACATTCAAACATCAATTCTATGCACTCTGGTATTATCCAATCGTCAGAGTCCAGGAAATAAATCCAATCTCCTTTTGCATTATCAATACCAGTATTGCGCGCAGCAGATAGTCCACGGTTATGATCATGA
>JAEEGF011586426.1_pt1 | contig 32120 bp, 26 predicted proteins | sample 9134171 | NCBI WGS metagenome assembly JAEEGF01 (sample SAMN16246542, study PRJNA631951) | gut metagenome | biome: gut microbiome; feature: rumen; material: AP-attached | host: Bos | place: Iran: Karaj | collected 2018-10 | reverse complement strand
TGTTACTCTCAAGCTAGCTTGAAGAGTGACATGCATAATTTTTTAGGTGCGAAAGCACCGCATGACCACCTGTGAGATCATCTTTTATACCATCTGACAAGTTTCAAGCGAGCATGCACATTAAAGGGAAAGCGACGGGACTTTTTAGAAAATACGGATTTATCGACTTTCAAAACGGAAAAGTGATCGCGGCAATGGCGGGAAGCCCCTTGTTATCTTTAATAAAATGCATTATAATTAAATTTGGTATTTTGATACTATATAATCTATTCAGGGGGCATTTTATTATGGCTAACAAATCTAACGGCACAGGACTTAAGCTTAATTACAAGCGTACCGCTCTTATTGGTTTTGCCTTTTTTGGCATCTTACTTTTGTGGCAGGTATATGATTCCTGGTGCCCTACTTTTCTTACAGATATCTTCGCTAGAAGAATGTACGGGCTCTCTTCTGCAGAGCTTAAAGCAGGAGATCCAAAGAAGATCTTAAACGTTCAGTGGATCGTCGGTATCATCATGGCCTGCGATAATCTGGCGGCTCTTATCTTACTTCCTATATTTGGTAATTTATCAGATAAAACAAAAACTCCGATAGGAAAGCGTATGCCTTATATCCTTACGGGTACATTTGTGGCGGCTGTAGCTTTCCCGTTTATCCCTTTGTTTTTCCATCAGAATAATATAGCCGGTATGGTAGTTATGATGGCCATCGTCCTTATGTTTATGATGATGTATCGTAACCCTGCCGTTGCGCTTATGCCGGATATCACACCAAAGCCGCTTCGCGCAAAGGCAAACGGTGTTATCAATATAATGGGCTACTTTGGCGGCGCTGCAGCTACAGTACTTGGAATCTTTCTTAAGCTTTCAGACTACATCAACGCGGCAGACGAAGCAAGAAAGGTATGGACTATAGAGATACCTTTTATCGTGGCTTCGATACTTATGGTTATCTCAGCTCTTGTTCTTTTCTTTACAGTTAAGGAAAACAAGCTTGCGGTAGAGATGAAAGACCAGATGGAAGAGGGCGAAAAGCTTGCCGCAATCGCAACTCCGGTTGATGATGACAAGCCTATGAGTAAAGAAAACAAGACAATGCTCCTTGCCATCCTTGGAGCTGAGTTCCTTTGGTTTATGTCAGATAACGCTATCGGCACCTACATCGGTAACTATGTTATCTATTACCTTAACTCGGTATCAAGTGCTACCATGATCCTTACAATCCTTGGCGGACTTGCTTCTGTTATAGGTTTTGCAACTGCAGGCTATATAGCAGATAAGGTTGGCAGAAAGTGGACTATAACCGCAGGCCTTTCCTGTACATTTGTAGGACTTATCATAATGTGCTTTGTGGCACCGACAGGCGTGGTTACGGGAGCTCACGGAGAGTACGCTTTCCCTGTGCTGCTTTATGTGGTATGGGCTATAAAGGGCTATGGTATGGCTCTTGTACACAACTGTTCTTTCCCTATGGTCGTGGAGCTTTGCTCTTCAAAGAAGATCGGAAAATTTACAGGTTATTATTACTCAGCCAGCATGTCGGCACAGACCGTTACACCTGTGCTTCTTGGCTTTGTATTTAATATGACGGGAGCATGGAGAGCGCTTCCTGTTTATGCTTGCCTTCTTACTATGACAAGCTGTATTGTATTTACGCTTCTTGTTAAGAACATAAAAGCAAATAAAGTGGCAAATGCAAAGGGCCTTGAGGCTCTTGACGGAGAAGACTGATATTTTGTTTTTGGGGCAAGTATTGTGTTAATTAAAAGGAGATAAAAATGGTACGTGCAGTATACCCGGGGTCTTTTGATCCTGTAACTTTAGGACATCTTGATATTATTAAAAGATCGGCAGGCATAGTTGACGAGCTTATAGTCGGCATCCTTGTAAATAAGGCAAAAAAGCCTTTGTTTGATATGGATGAAAGACTTGAACTTCTTAACGAAACCGTTAAAGACATTTCAAATGTAAAGGTTGTTACCTTTGAAGGACTGACTGTTGACTTTGCCATGAAATACGATGCAAATGTTATAGTAAGGGGCCTGCGCGCGGTAACAGACTATGAGAACGAAATGCAGATAGCCCAGACAAACAGGGCTCTCTGCCCGTATATAGAGACTATGTTCCTTACGACTTCTCTTGAATATGCGTTCCTTTCTTCAACTATTGTGAAGGAACTTGCATCTTATCATGAGGACGTTGCGAGATTTGTTCCTGCTATAGTTAACAAAAAACTAAAAGAGAAGTTCGAATAGCCTTTATTTTCAGACATTTTTATGTTAAAATGTAATTATCCTAATAAAAGATTGGGGGAATCGATATGAATAAGATCATCACCATCAGCAGACAGTTTGGCAGTGGCGGAAGAGAGATCGGAAGAAAGCTTGCAGAAGCGCTCGGTATCCCGTTTTATGATAACGAGATAATCAGCCGTGCCGCAAAAGAAAGCGGTTTTTCCGAAGCAGCTTTTGAAAAGGCAGAAAGTAAAGCTACCAATTCACTTCTTTATTCCATCGCGATGGGCATGAATGTTTACGGAACACAGGACGTAGGCTACACACAGCTTTCCCTTGACGACCGTATTTATCTTGCGCAGTCAGACGTAATAAGAAAAGTGGCTGACGAGGGTCCGTGTGTAATAGTGGGAAGATGTGCGGACTACGTACTTAAAGACAGAAAGAATGTTATCAATATCTTTATCTGGGCATCGCTTCCGTTTAGAGTTCAGCGTGCCATTGACATCGAAAATGTTTCTCCTGAAAAGGCAGAGGATTCTGTACTTCGTATGGACAAACGCCGTGCTAATTATTACAGCTATCATGCAAATGACAAGTGGGGCAAGGTTTACAACTACAACCTTTCCATCCAGAGCGACTTTGCCGGCATAGACAAGACAGTAGAAGTAATTAAACTTTTTGTAGAACATCAGGATGATTAATACTTTCTTATGAAGATCAAAGAAAAGATGAATCCGAGGTATACGCAGATATCTCTGTATGTTATCGCAACATGCGTTATTGTCTACGTTTTATCCCTCGTGGCCAGAAACTACTCCGCAGCATTTAAAGTAATAACGGGGCAGATCAAATGGATACTTAAGGTTCTAAGACCTCTTGTATTTGCTTTTGTATTTGCTTATCTTTTAGATCCGCTTTGCGACTTCTGGCAGGTAAAACTTGAAAACTTAAAATTTAACAGAAAACGTGGTAAGAACTGCAGGAATCTTGCAGTTCTTATTACCGTAATGATAGCGGTATTAACGGTTGTGGGCATTTTTTCCGTACTTATTTCATCTATTACAAAGACATTTACCCTTGCTACAATAGACGAGATTATAGACCTTATAAACAACACAAGGTCTGTGGTAAATGACCTTTACCGCCAGGCTATACTTAAGCTCCAGACCCTTGATATAGAGTCCGATACAGTTCAAAGATACGTTACGGCTCTTAGCGGCAGGCTTGTTTCCTGGGCAGGTAATCTTGGCAAAGGAATGCTTATTTCGCTTACGAATATTACAGGCATCTTTACCACAACTATTTTTACACTTATCATCGGGATCTATTTCCTTGCAGATGGCAGAGGCCTTATAAAATACTGGAAGAAAGTATCTGAGGCTTTTCTTTCAGAAAAGGCAAACAAAAGGATGCATACCTTTTTTAACGACGCCGACACCGTTTTTTCAGGGTATATAAGAGGACAGCTTATCGATGCCCTTTTTATGATGGTTGTTATAAGCGTAGTACTTAGTATTATAGGAGTCAGATTTGCCATAGTTATCGGTATCTGCGCAGGTATCGGCAACCTTATCCCGTATCTTGGCCCTGTGGTTGCTTACGGTATGACAGGTGTTGTATGTCTTGTGGGAGGAGACTTTAAAAAGCTTATTATTGCTATTATCATTCTCTTCCTTGTACAGACCCTCGACGGAAACCTTATAAATCCTAAGCTTCTTAGCAACAGTATCCAGATACATCCGCTTATTGTTGTGGTATCACTTATTGTCGGAAGTGCTATTGGTGGATTTCTTGGCATGCTCCTTGCTGTTCCTTGCGGAGCCCTTGTTAAGATCATGTTTAACAGAGTGATTGAAAACAGAATAGCAAAAAAACAGGCAAAAATGAATGAAAATGAAGGAGATGCTTAAGGTAGGCATCTCTTTTTTTATAAAAAAATGAATATTTATACTGATTGTAAGAAAATCTTAAGAACTTTGTAATGGTATATTTAGTTTTATTATAGTAGAATTGTTATTTGGAGAGAGGTGATAAACTTTGAACAACATAATAGAGGTGAAGGACCTTAAAAAAGTCTATCACATGGGTAAAGAAAAAATATACGCGGTAAACGGCGTGAACTTTACCATCAGAGAGGGAGAATTTTGTTGCTTACTGGGAACATCCGGTTCCGGTAAATCAACCCTTCTTAACCTCATGGCAGGTATTGAGAAGGCTTCAAAGGGTTCCATTATTATCAAAGGGGAAGATGTGGTAAAGCTTAACGAGACCAAGCTTGCTAAATTCAGACAGAATTATCTTGGCTTTGTCTTTCAGGCATATAACCTTATCGGTAGTATGAATGCTCTTGAAAATGTAGAATTTCCGCTTATTTTTAAGAGAGTCCCTGCGGGGAAACGTAAGAAAATGGCAATAAGGATGCTTAAACGCGTTGGCCTTGGAGAAAGACTTTATCACAAGCCAAAGGAAATGTCAGGTGGACAGCAGCAGCGTGTAGGTATCGCAAGAGCCTTTGTTGCAAATCCGCAGATAGTATTTGCCGACGAGCCTACAGGAAACCTTGATACCAAGACCACTATGGAGGTTATGGACCTTATACATGATCTTGCAAGACGTAACAAGCAGACCATCGTTATGGTTACACATGACCCGAGACTTGCAGAATACGGAGACAAGATAATAAGAGTCTCTGATGGCAAGATAGTCGATGTGGAGGTCAGAAAGACTGACGAAGAGATACTAAACGAACAGATGGAAGCAAGTAGACGTGCCGAAATCGAAAAGATGGAAAAGATTGAAAAAGCCAAAGAAGCAAAGAGACGCAAAGAAGAGGCAAAAGCTTTAAAGGCTGCAGGTCATAAAAAAGAAGCAAAGACAGAAAATACGGAGGATAAGAAAGAAAATGAACAAGATGAGCAAAAAACTGACGAGACTGTTTAGCGTGTTACTTATGCTTGCAGTTGTATTTGCGGGAAGCGTTCCTGCAAAGGCCGCAGATTATACACCTACGGTACCTGACGCAAAGATATACGGCTATATCGATCCTATTGAGGTAGAGCCGGGTCAGACAGTAGATGTTAAACTTCCGGTAAGAGTTAGTTCTTACACCATAAAGAATCCAGTAATAAAGATTGATTTTAGCGGAACACCTTTTGAGCTTGTAAGCGATATCAAGCTTTCAAGAGATGATATGAAAGAGGCTACAAACCTTACAATGCTTTCAATAGCAAAGGTTACTTACCTTGAATTTCAGGTAAAGGTAAGCGAGGCAGCAAGAAAAGGTACATACGATGGAACAGACCACAAGGGTATTCCTGTCAGCTTTGTTACCACAGACAGTTTTAATAACTACATTACTGTAGATCTTGAGCAGCCTTCACCGTTTGCTTTTAAGGTAACAAAAGAAAAGGCTTTCCCTACATTCGTTATCACAAAGACTGATGTACCTGATATGGTAAAGCCTGAAGACAGCTTTATGGTTGGCATCAAGTTCCAGAACAAAGGTGAACTTGAGGCAGATGAGGTTTCAGTAATTCTTGAAAAACTTACAGATGCAGGATTTATGCCGGATTCCTATTTTAATGAAGTAAAGGTCGGCGATATTGCATCAGGTAAGAGCGGCAGTGCTGATTTTGCTCTTCGTGCAGGTATGGGATTAACCACGGCAGTTCAGCAGGTAAATGCGCATATTTCTTTTAAGGTTGACGGAAAGACCTATGAGGAAGAGCTTCCTGTTTATATCCAGACAGCAGGCAAAGACGACGAAAAGCAGGTTATGATCGGTGCGGTAAGACTTATGTCTGCTTCTATGCCAAAGGTTATAGCAGACGGCGATAATTTTACCGTAAACCTTACATATAAGAATACTTCAGATGAAAACGTATCAGATGTGGTAGTACAGATTGACGGATATGACACAGCAGGATTTATTCCTGATTTCTTCTATAACAAAGTTGAGCTTGGAAACCTCAAATCAGGAAAGAGCAAGAACGCATCATTTAAGTTTAAAGCTCCTGATGAGATCGTTTCAGGAAGCAAGCCACTTACACTTAAAGTAACTTATACAACAGCTACCGGAAGTACTCTTTCAGACACAGTTACTATTTACGCAGATGTTAAGAGCAAGACAGCAGCTCCTACCACAAGCGGTATGCCAAAGCTTCTCGTTATGGATTACAGCACCGGCGTAGAAAAGCTTATGGCAGGTTCTGAGTTTGATTTTACTTTCAGAGTTAAAAATACACACAGCAGTGCAAAGGCAGAAAACATTAAGGTAACAGTTTCTTCTTCAGCAGACAACACATTCTCTATTATCCAGGGAAGTGCAAGCTTCCTTATCGAGAGCCTTGCAGGCGGAGAAGAAAAAGAGTGCACGATTCCTTTAAGAGTAAAGGGAGACGTTGCAACAGGCGGATACGATATCAATATTGAGTTTGATTACGAGTATGCCGGTCTTGACGAAAAGAAGAATGTTACTTCACTTTCAAACAAGATCACAGAGACACTTAAGATTCCTGTATATTCAAATGACAGACCTATGGTAAACAACATTCAGGTTGGTACCTGGGAGCAGCCAAAATCAAATGAGAGCACAACAATGTCATTTGAGTTTTACAATATGGGTAAATCACCTCTTTACAATGTTACAGCTACAGTAGAGGGTGACTTTACTACAAACGGCGCAATGCTTATGATCGGTAATGTTGAGTCGGGAACCGGCCAGACATGGGAAATGGATGTTACTCCTACTATGGGCGGAACCTGCTCAGGTACACTTATCATTTCTTACGAAGACGGCAATGGAAACCCATCAACTTACGAAATGCCGTTTAGCGCAGACGTACAGGATATGGGCGGCGCTATTATAGATGATGGCGGAATGATAGATGATGGCAACATGGGCTTTGAGGACGGAAACATGGGCTTTGAAGACGGCATGATGCCTGAAGAAGGAGCTAAAAAGGGTCTTCCTTTATGGGCATGGATCGCCATAGGCGTTGGCGCAGCAGCAGTTGTTGCAGCAGTAGTGGTTATAGTAGTTAAGGTTAGAAAGAAGAAAAAAGGGGATTTAGATTTCGATGAAGATGATTGATATGCTAAAACTCGGTTTACGAAACCTTGGGCGTCGTAAAGCGAGGACAGCGCTTACTGTTATGGGCGTTGTTATTGGTACTATCTCAATTGTTATAATGATATCCATTGGAATCGGCATGAACGAAAACTACACCAAACAGGTTATGCAGCTTGGTTCGCTTAACACCATTACGGTAGGCAAATACCAGGATGTTATAGACTCGGACGGCAACTACGTGGATTATAAAGAGCAGCAGATTAACGATGCGCTTATCGAGCAGATAAAGGCTCTTGACCACGTAAAGGTTGTTTCGGGTGTGGTTGAAGGCAACGTACAGCTCACGGCAAGGGGTAAATATCAGTCAAATATGTCTCTTTATGTTATGGACAAGAGTACATTTGAAGACTTTGATTTTCCTCCACTTGCAAACGGCAGTTATAATGAAGAAGTGAATTTTAAAAAACCTACTATATTTGTGGGACCTAATATTTTGAAATATTACTTTTACAACCCTAAGAGCAGAAACTACGATCAGTACGAGGTTCAGCCTACAGATCCTGTAACTCTTACAATACAGAACTGGGAATATCAGCAGGATCCGAAGAAAAAAGCGAGAAAGTACCCGGTAAATATGTATGTGTTTGACTGCGATGAAAACTCTGAATACAATTACAACACATACATGGATAAGTCAGAGTATGAAAGACTTTATCATGAGTATTTAAAAACTCTTAATGTTAAAGACAGAAAAAAAGCCGAAAAGAAGATGCGTGAGTACAACAACATCAAGGTGTGTGTTGACAACGTAAAATACATTGACGAGGTACAGGAAAAGATCAAAGAGCTTGGCTTTTACTCCTCATCTCTTACTCAGTACACAAAGTCCTCTCAGGAGACATCAAAGATGCTCCAGATGGTGCTTGGCGGTGTAGGTGCGGTAGCCATGCTTGTTTCTGCAATCTCAATTGCAAATACCATGGTCATGAGTATTTACGAGCGTACAAAAGAGATCGGTGTTATGAAGGTTCTTGGATGTTACGTACGTGATGTAAAGAGACTTTTCCTCTTTGAGGCAGCCATGATTGGACTTATCGGCGGCATCATAGGTATCATAATAAGTTACATAATGTCATTCTTTATAAACAAGTTTGGCGGAAAGCTTTTTGAGGCCATCATGTCAACCGGTTCCCTTTGGGGAATGACAGGCGAGGGAGCAAAATTTTCAATTATCCCGCTTTGGCTTCCTGTAGCCGCAGCCGGATTTGCAATGCTTGTGGGCGTTGTAAGCGGTTTTGCACCTGCAAATAAAGCCACAAAGATCTCAGCAATTGAAGCAATGAGAAATGAATAATAGCTACGTAAGGAGTATGAAATGGAAAACAAAAGGTCTAATCTTGTTTATATCGGAGTAGCGCTTATCATCGGCTTTTCCATGATAATTTGCTGTGTGCTTGGTATGTACGGACTTGCGGCATATAAACAAAAAAAGTACGAAGTCAAGATAAACGGCTATTGCAAAAAGCAGATAGAGTCTGACTTTGTTGAATGGACAGGGTATTACGATCTTACCTGCGAAGATATGCAAACAGGTTATGCGGTAATGGAACAAAACAAAAAAGCAGTGCTTGCATACCTTAAAGATAAGGGCGTTAATGAAAATGAGATCACTTTTTCCGCTGTTTCATTCGCGGAAAACTACAATTATGATGTAGATGAATACGGAAACAGTGTAAGAAATCTAAACAATTACACTATGGGGCAGTCGGTTAAGATAAGCTCTGAGGATATTGAAAAGGTCACTGATATCTCAAGGTCTTCCTCCGAACTTATCAATAAAGGCATTCATTTTCAGTCAAGACAGCCTGAGTATAAATACACCAAGCTTGAAGACTTAAAGGTTGATATGCTTGCCGAAGCTTCAGCCGATGCAAGAAACAGAGCAAAGATAATTGCTGAAAACGCCGGAAGTAAACTCGGTTCGCTTACAAGTGCCAAACTGTCAAGCATCAAGATCACTCCCCTTTATTCAATACCGGGTGAGTTTGAAAACTACGGATACAGCTATTATGTAAGCAACGACCTTGCTTCTATCGAAAAAGAGGTCACAGTGACAGTTCATTGTACTTTTATAGTAAAATAATAAAAAATAAAAAGGACAGTCTTTTATGAGGCTGTCCTTTTTGAATAATGATGTTGAAAAATATATTTCCTTGATTATAATAGAAGGTATAAGGAACAGGCAATTTGTTGCCGATATACTTATATGCGTGAAGGTTATTTTTATTTAAAACTATTTTAATGAGGAGATTTACTATGAACAAAGACCAATTCAGACGTGCGAACAAAATGGCATTCAGTATCAATGTTGCCATACTTATTTCGGCAGTACTTCTTATGATCTTTCAGGGACTTGAGATCGGCTTTAATGCAGGCATTATCATTGAACTTATTGGTGCTCTTGTGGGATTTTTAATGATGATGACAGGTATCACGAAGGGAAGAGACAACAAACTCGGAGTTATAACCATTATGACGGGAGCCGCTCTTGTATATGCTGTTATAATGCTTGTACAGAACCAGTTCCTGTTTTTCTCATACGGTATTCCTATCATTGTTTCATGTATAATATATCTGAATCCGAAGGTTGCAAGATTTGGAACCATCGAACTTGCTGCAGTGTATCTTATAGTATTTGTGCGTAATATAGCAGCAGGAACCGCAGAGCTTAAAGATACGATAGTAGATACTGTTGTTATCATCTTAAGCCTTGTGGTGGTAAATTATGTTGTAAAACTCCTTGTGGAATTTAATAAAGAAAATACAGATGCAGTGGAAGAGGCGGCCCGTGAAAATGAGGCTATTACAAAGAATATCCTTAAGACCGCAGAAGATATAACGGAGCTTTTTGGCAGAGTAAATGAAAACATGGGTACTCTTAAAGAAGTGGTAGAGAGCAACCATGAGGCTATGGAAAAGATCGCCGGCAATACCGATACTACGGTAAGCAGCATAGATACCCAGGCAAGAAAGTGTAACGATATCAAAGATCAGACCGATTCCACCATTGTCAGCAAAGAGCGCATGATAAGTGCAACAAAGTCAGCAGAAAATGCGATAATCGAAGGAAACAAGGTTCTTGACGAGCTTAAAGACAGAGCCGGCGAAGTAGAAAAAGAAAGCAAGGAAATGATCGCTGCGACAGAGAAGGTAAACGAAAAGATCAACGGTGTTCAGGAGATAGTCGGTTCTATCCTTGCTATTTCAAGCCAGACAAACCTTCTTGCACTTAACGCTTCAATTGAGGCTGCCAGAGCAGGCGAAGCAGGTAAAGGCTTTGCTGTTGTAGCTGAAGAGATAAGAAACCTTTCAGAGCAGACAAATGAGGCAACTACAAAGATCACTGATATCATCCAGGGTCTTACAACTGACGTGGGAACAACCATAGACAGAGTAGAAGACACCATGAGGTCTGTACAGGAGCAGAACAAGCTCATAGTTTCTACAGGCGAAAGATTTGATGATATCAATGATAACGTACAAAAGCTCCTCGGCGAATTTGAAGGACTTGAAAACGGTATCAATGCTATATCGGCTTCTGCAAACGAGATCAATGAAAGCGTTGCTAGTCTTGAAGGAAACAGCCATGATACCGCAGAGCTTTCACAAAACGGCGTTTCTTCATCAGATGCTGCAGTTAAGGCCTGTGATGATCTTGCCGTTGCTCTTGATAAGATCCGCGGAGCAGTATTAAAACTTAACGAGAAATAAGCAAAAAAAGAAGTGCCGGAACTTCCACTTGACAAAAACATGGGAAATGTATACAATAATCGCATGGTTAAAGGCAATGAAGATCAAAAGCCTTATATGCAAACCCTTATTACAGAGAGTGCACGTCACCGGCTGAAAGCGTGCCGCCAAGGTTAGGCTGTAAGGAACATTCGGATCGGAGCTGCAGGTCTGAAAATATTTAGTAAGTCCTGACGAGTCGTGCACGTTACGCATATGATAAGTGATACCCCGGGTGGTACCGTGTTAGAATTAATACCCCGAAGCTGTGTGCTTCGGGGTTTTTTGATGTTTTGAAGGAGGAAAAAAGATGAAAGACAAACTTAAATCCATTATGGACAGAGCCATCAGCGAAATCGCAAGCTCTGATGATATGGAAAAGTTAAATGCCATTAAGGTCAATATCCTTGGTAAAAAGGGTGAACTTACAGATATCCTTAAGGGCATGAAGGATGTTGCGGCAGAAGAAAGACCAAAGGTTGGTCAGATGGTTAATGAGACCAGAGCCGCTATCGAAGAAAAACTTAACGAAAAACTTGAGGAAATGAAGAAAAAACTTCGTGAAGAGCAGATGAAGGCAGAGACTATCGATGTTACACTGCCGGGCAAAAAGAGTGAGCTTGGCCACAAGCACCCTAACACCATTGCTCTTGAAGAGCTTCTTCGTATATTTACAGGTCTTGGCTACGAAGTAGTAGACGGTCCTGAAGTAGAAAAAGACTATTACAACTTTGAGGCTCTTAACATTCCTGCCAATCATCCTGCAAAGGACGAGCAGGATACTTTCTATGTAACAAACGATATCGTGCTCCGTACCCAGACTTCTTCAGTTCAGGTACATGTTATGGAAAAACAGAAGCCTCCATATAAGATCATAAGCCCGGGCCGTGTTTTCCGTGCTGATGAGGTAGATGCAACCCATTCTCCTTCTTTCCATCAGGTAGAGGGTCTTGTTATTGATAAAAATGTTACTTTTGCAGACCTTAAGGGAACACTTGCAGAGTTTGCAAGAAGAATGTTCGGTCCTGACACCAAGGTTAAGTTCAGACCACATCACTTCCCATTTACAGAGCCTTCTGCAGAGATGGACGTTAGCTGCTTTAAGTGCGGCGGCAAGGGCTGCCGTTTCTGTAAGGGTGAGGGCTGGATCGAGATCCTTGGCTGCGGTATGGTTCATCCACACGTACTTGAGATGCGCGGCATCGATCCTGATGAGTACGTTGGCTTCGCTTTTGGCGTAGGTCTTGAGAGAATCACACTTCTTAAGTATGAGATAGATGACATGAGACTTCTTTATGAGAACGATGTTCGTTTCTTAAAGCAGTTTTAATCAGGCAAAGGAGGATAATAAACATGAATACACCATTATCATGGATAAAAGCTTATGTTCCGGAGCTTGATTGCACTGTACAGGAGTATTGCGATGCAATGACTCTTTCCGGAACCAAGGTCGAGGGAGCTACCTGCTTTGATGCAGACCTTGACAAGATCATCGTAGCAAAGATCGTAAAGATAGATAAGCATCCTGATGCAGATAAGCTTGTTGTCTGCCAGGTACAGATAAACGAAGAGGGCGACACTATTCAGATCGTTACCGGCGCAAAGAACGTATTTGAGGGAGCTATCGTTCCTGCTGTTCTTGACGGCGGAAAGGTAGCAGGCGGCCACGACGGTTCTGTTACCGCAGGCGGTATCAAGATAAAGAAGGGCAAGCTTCGCGGAGTTGAGTCTAACGGTATGATGTGCTCTATAGAAGAGCTTGGCCAGACAAGAGATAACTACCCTGATGCTCCGGAAGACGGTATCTTTATCTTCAACGATCTTCCGCAGTATAAGGGCATCAAGCTTGGAGACGATGCCATCGAGGTATTCGGTCTTCATGATGCAAATATCGAGTACGAAGTAACAAGTAACCGTGTAGACTGCTTTGGTATCATTGGTATCGCAAGAGAGGCAGCAGCCACATTCCGTAAGCCTTTTGTTCCTCCTGTAGTTAAAGAGACAGGAAACAACGAGAAGGCTTCAGACTACATAAGTGTAGAAGTTAAGGCTACAGACCTTTGCTCAAGATACATTGCAAGAGTAGTAAAGAACATCAAGATCGCTCCATCTCCTGAGTGGATGCAAAGACGTCTTGCCGCATGCGGTATCAGACCTATTAATAACATCGTAGATATCACAAACTACGTTATGGAAGAGTACGGTCAGCCAATGCACGCATATGATCTTGATACCATTGAAGGAAAGAAGATCGTAGTAGACAGAGCAAAAGACGGAGATACTTTCGTTACTCTTGACGGACAGGAAAGAAAACTTGACGCAGGTGTACTTATGATAAATGACGGCGCAAAGGCTGTCGGCATTGCAGGTATTATGGGCGGCGAGAATTCTAAGATAACAGATGACGTTAAGACAATGCTTTTTGAAGCAGCATGTTTTGACGGTACAAATATCAGACTTTCAGGAAGACGTATAGGACTTCGCTCCGACGCTGCAGGAAAGTTTGAAAAAGGACTTGATCCAAACACCACTATGGAAGCTATGAACAGAGCGTGCCAGCTTATTGAAGAGCTTGGCGCAGGCGAAGTTGTGGGCGGATGCGTAGACGTATATCCTAACCCTAAGAAGCCTTGGGTTGTACCTTTCTCCCTTGAGAAATGTAACAAGCTCCTTGGTACAAATGTTGGTATGGATGAGGTTCGCGAGTATTTTAAGAGACTTGAACTTGACCTTAACGAGGCAGGGGACGCCGTAACAGTACCTACCTGGAGACAGGATGTTCTTCGTAACGCAGACCTTGCAGAGGAGATCGCAAGATTCTTTGGTTATGACAAGATCCCTACCACTCTTCCAAGCGGCGAAGCTACCATGGGCGGCTATCCTTTCGAGAAGAGAGTTGAAAATGTGGCACTTGACGCAGCAGTTGCTCATTCATACTGCGAGTCAATGACATATTCATTTGAAAGTCCTAAGGTATTTGATAAGCTTCTTTACGCTAAGGACGCTCCTGAGCGTGTTGCAATAAAGATCAGCAACCCGCTTGGCGAGGATTTCTCAGTTATGAGAACCGTTCCCGTAAACGGAATGCTTACAAGCCTTGCCACAAACTACAACAGACGTAACAAAGACGTTAAACTCTTTGAGATGGCTAAAGTTTACCTTTCAGACAGCGAAAAGCCGGTAGAACTTCCTGATGAGAGAGTTAAGATGGTACTTGGATGCATAGGCGAGGGCGACTTCTTTACCATGAAAGGTACCCTTGAAGAGATCCTTATTGCGGAAGGTATGAAGGGCCTTGTAACTTATGAAAACAAGGGCAATATCCCATTCTTGCACCCTGGCCGTCAGGCAGTAGTAACTTATGGTAACAAAGAGATCGGATATCTTGGTGAGGTTCATCCTGATGTGGCAGATGCTTACGGTATCGGTGAAAAGGCTTACCTTGGCGTTCTTGATATGAAGCTTATCTGTGAGTTTGCAAACTTTGATTACAAGTACGAAGGAATTGCAAAATTCCCTGCCATGAGCCGTGATATCTCTATGGTAATGAAGAAAGAGATCACAGCAGGTCAGATCGAAGAGATCATAAGAAAACGCGGCGGAAAGCTTCTTGAGAGCTACAACCTCTTTGATATCTATGAGGGCGTACAGATAAGACCGGGCTATAAGTCAATGGCTTACACAGTAACCTTCAGAGACAAAGAGAAGACTCTTGAAGATAAGACCGTCAACGAGATAATGGATAAGATTTTAAAATCTCTTGAAGAGATCGGAGTAGAGCTTAGAAAATAATGAAAAAGGTAAGATTTACAAGTAAATCACATCCTGTAAGTGCAATTATAGCAACTGTCATAGGTGCTGTGGCGATCGTTATCGTGACAGTTATGATAGTCCTTAGCGTAAAGACAGGCGGAAATGCCGGCATCTTTATAGGTGCCGGCGGCACAACCGCTATGCTTCTTTGCATTATCGGGGCGATAATCGGGGTAAGGTCATTTTTAAAAGAAGATGTGTATTATCTTTTCCCTATAATAGCCACTTCTCTAAACGGAGTAACTATGCTTGCGCTGTTTGTGATATATGCTATGGGGGTTATGGCTTGACGGGGAGGCTTAACTTTATTTTGCAGTGACCCAAACTTCAATTCGCAATCCGCCTGCAAAGCAGGCTACTTGCTCATTTGGTTTGGGTCGACACTGCTTCGCAGTTTGCTTTTGCGTGTAAAAAATATCTTTAAAGCAAGCTTTGCGATATTTTTTTACGCAAAAAAATCTGCAAAATTATGTACTTCTTTCGAAATGTTAACAGAAAGTTCATTTTTTTAACATTCGGTGGTCACAATTGACCTATATAATAAGGCCATAAAGTTGATACAGAAACTTTATTAAATAATTTAGATAGTTTCCCCAATTTGAATAGATTTTATTTTTTTCATTTACAAGCCGGAGAGGTTCCCTGCCTCCCCGGCACTCCTCTGTTTATAGGCAGTTACATTTTTATGTAACTGCTTTTTTTCTTTACTGTTTCCCTAAAAAATTATATAATTAAATCACTAACAGAAAGGTAAGATCGGAATGATAAAGAATCTTGTTTTTGATATGGGGGATGTGCTTCTTAGCTACAGATGGATGCAGATAATGTATGACCACGGGCTTAGCGAAGAAGAGACTAACGAGTTTTGGGATAAGTTTTTTAAAGACGGTAACTGGGTTTATTACGATAACGGTACTTATAACACAAAAGAGTTTGAAAAGTTTATGTCTGAAAAATACCCGGAGCAGGCGGAAAATATTCACTATCTTCTTACAAACCTTGATAAGATGCCTGTCTCAAGACAGGAGGTCTGGGATAGGGTTTCAAGGCTTAAAAAAGAAAAAGGGTACAACCTTTATATCCTTTCTAATTACCCGCAGGAGATGTTTGAGAGCCACACCGCAAGAGTTACCTGCATGAAAGATATGGACGGTGTGGTGGTATCCGGCGCCATTCATCTTACAAAGCCAAATAAAGATATTTATGAATATCTTTTAAATACATATAACCTTGACCCTGCTGAGACCATCTTTTTTGATGATCGCATAGATAACATTGAAGGCGCCAAGGCAGCAGGGATAGACGGAGTTGTTATAGAGAGCGAAGAATTTTTGCTGAGTCTCTTGGATGATTATTTAAAATAAGGGATATTTTGGAAAATGAAATTAGGAGCAACTGAAGTTTTGCAGATCTACCTTGCGGTAATGAATACCGCAGGAGTTTTTATAATGAAGGCTGATAAGGAAAGAGCGAAAAGAGGCGCCTACAGGATCCCTGAAAAGACTCTTTTCCTTGTTTCCATACTTGGAGGAAGCCTTGGAACATGGGCGGGAATGTACATTTTCCGCCACAAGACAAAGCACTGGTATTTTGCACTTGGCATGCCGCTGATATTTATAACACACGTGGCACTGCTTTGTTTTGTCATAGTTCCGATGCTTTAAAAATGTAAATACGGAGGGGTTTGACATGAGAGGACTAAGAAAGAAAATTGCTGTTCTTTTTGTAGCTGTTTTACTTGTTACGATGCTGCCTAACGCTAAAGTGTACGCTGCATCGAGTCTTAAAGCACCCAATGTTACGGTAGATACGGTAGAGACCTTCTATCCGAAACTTTCATGGAAAAAGGTAAAGGGCGCGGAAAGCTATACCATTTACCTTAAGGCTCCCGGGACGACTTCTTATACTAAAGTAAAGACCATAAAAAAGACTTCTTATATAGATCGAAATTTCACCGCATACGGCACAGGTGCGTTAAAGTATTATGTAGTGGCTAAAAAAGGCTCTGAAAAGAGCAAGAAAAGCGAAGTAATTAAGTGGAAGATGCCTTCGCTAAACAGCCTTACGAAGCTTAGCAGCGCATTGCTTTCTGCTGTTTTAAACAATAAGGCAAATTCCATTACTTTTACATCCACAAAATATTATGATTTTGACAAACTTAAAGAAGAGATAAAAGCAGTGGGGCTTTCTGAAGGTATACTTGCGGAAAGCTTTGGGTACAGCATTACCTCTTACGGCTCTGCATATCTTTACCAAATAGATTTTGCAAGAGACGAATTTCAAAAGGTTATCCCGGCTTTTACACCTGAAGATGTTTACAATGCTGCTCTTGACCTTCTTTCATCGATGGATTTTGATGATAAATATATTTATACCGGCAGTATGGCCCTTTTAAAATATGCGGAACTTGCTTTGATGCAGCATCCGGAGTACGGGTACGGAGTCTGGTTTGTAACATACGGAAACGGATCATGCAGTTTTTCTACTGAAGAGTCAGGCAAGGATAATTTATCCGAAAGATACGAACTTGCAAGCCAAAGAGCGGATGAGATACTTGAAGAGATAATAACTCCGGATATGACCACAGATACCGAAAAAATGCGGGCAGTTCACGATTATATAGTTAAAAATACTATTTACGATGAAGGTCATACATCAGATCCTTCAGATCCCTGCTATTCAGCCTACGGTTGTCTTGTGGAGCAAAGCTGCGTATGTATGGGCTATGTGGCTTCGATAAATATGTTTGCCAAAAAGCTTGGTATCCCTTCAATAGGTGTGGTTGATAACGGAGACTCCAAGGGTGTTTTTCATTCCTGGAATTACCTTCTTCTTGACGGAGAATACAGGTATATAGATGCGACCTGGGATGATCCGGTACCGGATCAGGGTGCATGGTATGTGGATCATACATATTTTGCGGTAAGCGACAATACCATAGCTGCCTACCACAGGCCTTGGGACAGAGAGTTATATAGCACAAAGTACGTGGATCTTTCAATCAGATAAAAGATCAAAATACATTAGAAAAACAGCAAAAAGGAGATTCTTTTATGGATGAAAGAGGAAACAGACATGTAAGTCTTAACATTGTGACTGTCATAGTAGTTACGATCGGAATAGTGTTATATGCTCTTATGTATTTTGTCGTGTACGGACTTATGGAAAAAGTGTCTGTAGACAGACTTAATGAAGCGGCAAAGTATGCCGCACAAAAGGCCAGCCTTACATTTTCAAATAATCAGGAGACCCTTGAAAATATAGCAGATTCAATCTCAAAGCACGAAAAGATCGATGATGAGGCGCTTATAAAATCGGTTAATACCTTCCTTCCAAAGAAAGGAACTGCAAGGATCAGTGCTATCTTTCCTGATAACAGGATAGTTACTGTGCAGGGGACCATTGAAAAATCCGACCTTACTTTTGAGAGCATGAAAGCTGATATTGAAAGAGGCGAGAGTTTCTCAAGAAGAGATACCAGCAGACTTAATCCTGAAGAGGTGATAATAAGGCAATATATGCCGGTGTACAAAGATGGTAAAATGGAACTTATCTTATATGCTATTTATGATTGCAACAAAATGGATGATTTTACCGATCTTGACATATACGGCGACAGGTCAAATGTACAGCTGCTTGATACAAGAGACGGTAAAGTAATAGCAGATGATTACTTTGAAAGCGTTAATGCCACAGATCATGTGACAATAGACGGCGCCAAGCTAAAGGGCGGAGGAAGGCTTAAGCTTTCAAAGATGTTAAAAGGCGGCAGCGGAGAATATCTGTTTCTGAATAACCTTGCAGGTAACCAGTATATGTTCCTTAGCTACGCGCCTACTATATATAAGGAATTTATCGTAGCAATATATGTTCCTGAAAAGGCGGCATATGCAGAGACACGCCAGTACAGATCCCTTTTGTACCTTTTGGGACTTGGAGAAGTCATACTTCTTTCTATGTTCCTTGCCTGGGTTAAGAACAGGAAAAGGGTCGAGTCGGAGCATCTCTTAGAAGACCGAAAAAGATACCTTGAACTTACAAAGCTTAAACAAGGAAGGTCTTTTGAAGCCGCAAAAGATGAGATAGAAGCTATTTTCGGTGCTCTTGCGGAAGGTTATGACACCCTTATCCATATTCAGTTTGATACCTGTAAGATAATTACTTATCGCGCAGGAAGAGCCTTTGCCATCCCTGAAGAAACCTGGGCTACTGTGGGAGACTACCATGCGGTTATGCGTGAATACGCAAAGATAAAAGCAGTGCCTGAAGACAGAGAAATGCTTATAGAGCAGACTTCATTTAAAAATGTCTGGGAGGATCTTTCAAAAGGGCTTCCTCATGTGGTTAAATTCAGAGCCGGAGATGAGGACAAGCCTGAGTATATCAAGATCAAATTTGTGCATATCTTAGAGCATGGCACCGATCATTGCGCGGTTGTAGGTTTCAGATATATAGGTGAATGATAATTAAGCTTTTAGGGGTCCTGTTTTTAACGGGCCCCCAATTTTTTTGTCTCCAGTAAAAAAATAGGGCATAAAAATTAAAAAAAGGGCATCGCTTTTTTCAGACTTTCTTGGTAAAATTGTGATGTTACTAAATCGAAAGGAAGAAAAAAAGTATGGAAAAATTCACTCATGATACATACCCGATTTCTGAAAGAGAGAAAAAGGGCGCAGCAATTTCGCGCATGGCTGCCACAGAGAGTATGGTACTTCTTCGCAATGATAAAGAAGTACTTCCATTAAAAGAAGATGCGACTATAGCCTTATACGGCGTTGGCGCCGCAAGAACCGTAAGAGGCGGCACAGGTTCCGGCGATCCTTTTAACGGCGGACTTTCAGGCGGCGGAGATGCAGCTGTTAATCAGTCAAAAAGATATCATATCAATATATTTGATTCCTTTACAAGACTTGGGTTTAATGTGGTAAATCCTGAGCTTAGTGTAAAGAACGGAGAAAGATACGACAGGCTTTCTGTTGAAGAAGGTACAAATCACATGTCTGTATTTGCATGCCCGGAAGAGCTTCTTACAGGTGAAGAAGTAGCGGCAGATGCAGCAAAGGCAGATACAGCAGTATTTATTCTTTCGCGTAACTCAGGTGAGGGCGCAGACCGTCACCTTACAGGTAAAAATGCAAAGGGCGAAGAAACAGGAGATTATAAGCTTTCTGCAAGCGAGAAAGAAAACATTGCACTTTTAAGAAAGAATTTTGCAAAACTTGTTATCGTATTAAATGTGGGAAGCCCTGTTGATATGGCAGAGATAAACGCTCTTAACCCTGACAGTGTTCTTCTTATGGGACAGGCAGGTCAGGAAGGCGGAGATGCCCTTTATATGGTTATCACAGGAAAGGTAAACCCAAGCGGAAAGCTTACCGATACCTTTGCAGCCGATTACAGCGATTATCCGGCTTCTGCCACATTTGCAGGCAATGACGGCGATTCATTAAAGGAACGCTATACGGAAGGTATTTACGTAGGATACAGATATTTTGATTCCTTTAATAAAAAGTGCGTTTACGAATTTGGCTACGGCCTTTCTTATACAACCTTTGATGTGGCTTATACCGGCGTTAAGATTGAAGAAGAAAACGCTCTTATAAGTGTTAAGGTTAAAAACACCGGCAAGGTGGCAGGTAAAGAGGTTGTTCAGGTTTATAGCTTTGCACCTGCAGATAAAAAGAACGGGCTTGATACGCCTGTTAAGGAGCTTAAAGGCTTTGAAAAGACAAGCCTTCTTGAGGCAGGGAAAGAAGAAGAACTTACCATTACGCTCCCGTTACGCTCCCTTGCTTCCTTTGACGAAGCTGAGCATTGCTACCGCATTTTTGAAGGAGAATACGGAATTGCTGTAGGTACTTCTTCTCTTAGGCTTGATCCTGCTTTTAAACTTAAATTTGCAAATGAGATAATTACAGAAAAAGTATATGCACAGGTTCCGCTTAATGAAGAACTTAACTGCATAAAGTCAGAAAAAGCAGGTCTTTGTGAAAAGTGGGCAGATGCTCCTGTAGTTGAATTTACAGGAAAAATTGATACAAAAGATTCAAGATCAAAATATCACGAAGGCAGAGTGACTACATATACAACAGATAAGTCTTATAAGGCTGTTATGGATTACGAAGACGTAAAATACGTTGATGCCTGTGATGTAAAGCTTTCTGATGTTATAGCAGGAAAGAAAAACCTTAGCGATCTTGTGGCACAGATGAGCCTTGAAGAACTGGCTACATTTGTATGCGGAAGCGGATGGGGGGTTGCGGATGAGGCAAACCCGATCATCGGAGCAAACTCTGAAAGCTGCCCGGGTGCTGCGGGTGAGACCACACATATCCTTGAAGAAAAATACGGAATCCCTTCTGTCGTACTTGCAGACGGCCCCGGAGGAGTTCGTATCACACAGATATTTGAAGCAAAGAACGATCAGGGCGAGCCTGTTATGGGGTATCACTTCTGTACCGCCTGGCCTGTAGGAAGCCTTCTTGCACAAAGCTTTGACAGAAAGCTATGGTATGAAGTGGGCTGCGGAATGGCAGAAGACTGCAAGGCATTTAACATTGCTCTTTTACTTGGCCCGGGTATGAATATCCACAGAGATCCGCTTGGCGGAAGAAACTTTGAGTATTTCTCAGAAGACCCTTTCCTTACAGGAATCTGCACAGCAGAGCTTACTAAGGGTATACAGTGTTACCACGAGACAGGCGCATGCATTAAGCACTATGCCTGCAACAACCAGGAGACCGAGCGCCACAGAAGTAATTCGGTAGTCAGCGAGAGAGCTCTCCGTGAGATCTACCTTAAGCCTTTTGAGATTGCAATTAAAGAAGGGGATCCAAAGTCTATCATGACTTCATACAACCTTATAAATGATGTTTACACCGCAGAAAGCTACGACCTTTGCACAGATCTTGCAAGAGGCGAGTGGGGCTTTAACGGTCTTATCATGACAGACTGGAACGGCGGAAGCGCCGATACGTACAAGGCTATGCATGCAGGTAACGACCTTATTATGCCGGGCGGAAGCAACAAGGTTTTAAGCATACTTCTTGCACTTAAGACTATAGAGCCTGAATTTGACGATCGCGGCCAGGTAGTTATGGAGATGCAGCATCCGTTCCCTATTGCAAATGCCAAGTGGAATTCATTTACCCTTTCAAAAGACGGAAAAGACACCATGGAAGCAGAGCTTAAGGGCGAGCATACCTGCGAAGTCAAAGACGGAGTCCTTTATGTGGATGGTGAGGTTCTTTATACCGAGGCCGGCGCAATATTTGAGCTTTTCCGCGACAGAGAGAACTTTAAGAAGTTTAAGACTCCTGCAACTACAGAAGTTGCAAGTTTTTCAGAGGATAACAAAAAGGTTATATATAAAGGAACACTTGACAGAACCAGAAAGATCGCACCGGGAGATGTACAGCGCTGTGCTATGGGCGTACTTACCGGTATAATGAGATTAACACGCTGATAAGTATCCGGTTATAAAACACACAGAAAAAAGACGTGAAAGCATTTGCTTTTACGTCTTTTTCCGTGTAAGAAAATCTTAAGGAATTCGTAAAGATTTTTATGTGTACTTATGTTACTATAATATCGTAGTTTCATAGGTGAAGCTATGTTTACGAAAGGAGTTTTTTAAGTGGCAAAATTAAAAATTCTTGTTGTTGATGATGATAAAGAAATAGCAGAGCTCGTGCAGATACACCTTGAGAGCGAGGGATATCAGGTAATTACAGCACATGACGCTGTTACAGGCCTTAATATTTTAAGCAAAGAAAAGGATATATCACTTGCAGTGGTTGATATTATGATGCCGGGTATGAACGGACTTACCATGTGTGACAAAATACGAGAAAAAAGTCCGATACCTATTATTATCCTTAGTGCAAAAAGTACAGACCTTGATAAGATAGTGGGCCTTGGAAAAGGCGCAGACGATTATGTTACAAAGCCTTTTAATCCTCTTGAACTTACAGCCAGGGTTAAGTCGCAGCTAAGACGCTACACATTGCTTAACCCAAACGCAGGACTTGAAAATACAGATAACTCAAAAATGATAGTTGCAGGCCCTCTTACCATGTGCAAAGATACCCATATGGTAACAAGCTATGACAAAGAGATCAAACTTACACCTATTGAGTTTGATATCCTTTATCTTATGGTTTCAAATGCGGGCCACGTTTTTTCTACAGATGAGATATTTGAGCGCGTATGGAACGAGAAAACCTTCGAGGCAAATAACACTGTTATGGTACATATCAGACGTATCAGAGAAAAGATCGAGATCGGCGGAGCTCGTATCATAGAAACAGTCTGGGGAGTGGGGTACAAAATTGAAAAATAAAAAATCTCGCAGTTTTACAACCAGAATAATTCTTTATGCCATAGGAAGTATGCTTCTTTCCTGCCTTGCGGTAGGCGCGGTATGTCTTGTGATAGAACTTACAAAAAGCGGTACAAAGAAGGCGGCAGAAGAACTGTCTATCCTTGAAAATGAGGCGACCACGACTAATTCATACTTAGCAGAAGAGGATATGGATGAATACGATGAAAATTATCCTGATGACATGGAAGAAGAGGATTTTGGCGAGATCACTAAAGGAGAGTCTGATGACAGAAAGCTTGTCGCTAATAACGTTGGACCTGAAGAACCTATAGGACCAAATATGAATCCAAAAAGGGGCAGGACGTTTTTAGTAAAGTCAGACCCTATAATAAGGCTTGTGACCATTATACAGGTCAGCTCCATTATCCTCCTTTTTGTTATCTTCTTTATCTTGCTTACCAGAAAGTACAGCGGCTATCTTAACGAGATAACCGGAGCCATAGAGAAGATGAGCGCAGGGGATTTTGATGTTAAGATCTCCCGTCGTAACGAGTCTGAGCTTCTTACCATAGCAGACGGACTTAACCAGATGAGCGAAGACATCAAGGTTATGATAGAACGTGAGCATGAGAATGAAAGGGCAAAAAATGAGCTTATAACAAGTGTGGCCCACGACCTTCGTACTCCGCTTACATCCATAATCGGCTATCTTGAGCTTATAAATAAAAAAGAAGACCTGCCTATCGAAAAGAAGATGGAATATGCAGGCATAGCTTACGACAAATCAAAGCGTCTTGAGAGCCTTATCGAGGACCTTTTCTCATTTACAAAGGTTTCCTTCGGAGAGATAAAGATCCACAAGACGGAGATAGATATGGTAAAGCTTATCCAGCAGCTTGAAGATGAGTTTTACCCGCAGGTGGCAAGAGCCGGGCTTGAGGCTACTTATACATATCACATAAACAGTCTTAAGATGGAGGTTGATGGCGAGCTTATGGCAAGAGCTGTGGCAAACATCATCTCAAATGCGATAAAGTATGGAAAAGACGGCAAGAAACTCATTGTTGATGTGGATGCCTCTGACCAGGCAATGGTATTTTCTATAACCAATTATGGGCGAATGATCCCGAAAGAGGATCTTGAGCATATATTTGACAGGTTCTACAGAGTTGAGTCTTCAAGGTCTACAGATACCGGAGGAAGCGGCCTGGGACTTGCCATTACGAAAAACATAATCAATATGCATGACGGGGACATTTCCGTTAGGAGTGACGAATTCGGCACGGTATTTACGGTAAGCCTCCCGGTAAGTGCGGGCAAGAGGGGAAACGAAAAAGATGAAAAAGAACAGAAGAATAATTAAATTCCTTGTTTTTGCTTTAGCTTTTATCCTTTGTATTCTTCCTTTTACGGTAAAAAAAGCAGAGGCACAAAAACAGAGACATATAACTGTTGATGCAAAGACAGGTCTTGCGGGGAACTACATAGGAAACCGAAAGATGCCTATATCAGTCACAGTTACAAGTCAGGAAGATTTTTCGGGAACATGTTCCCTTGTGGTACATGCAGACCATGACACAGCCATCGAAAAGCAGATCAATATCGCGGCAGGCGAATCAAAAGAACTTTTATATTATTTTACCGGTGATGCAAGCATCGAGTATATGGTTTATATCACCGATGAAAATGGCGATGTGGCTTATAAGATGAAGTTTAATAAGGAAGGCTATTACGCAAACGGCACTCAGACAGCCATCCTTTCAGACAAGACCATAACCGCATATCCTGCGTATGTGGGTGACGGTGATGTTTTCATTGTCAAAACCGAAGAGGTACCTGAAGAAGCGGATGCCCTTGAGTGTCTTGATGTCATCGTTGTAGACAATGTGGATCTTACCAAACTTACAAAGTTACAGCTTAATGCCATCACCGGCTGGGTAGACCGGGGCGGAACTCTCGCTCTTATGACGGGAAGCAACTACTCGGGCCCTCTTTATGCTTTCCCTGCCGATATGGTGTCGGGAAAGGTAGAAGGAGTTAAGAGGATCGTCATAGATGGCGAAGAACTTGATTCTTCTGTTTTTTCTCTCGATTCCTTTGAAACGGATATGAAATATGAAGATCAGACAATATTCTTTAAGAAGACCTATGGAAGCGGTGTTATCCTTGCTTCACCAATAAGCTTTATTCTTCCGTATTCTCTTGAAGATACTCTTGGTATCGGAATATATAACTATTTTGCAAATTCTCTTTCTGAGGTAAAGAAAGAGAGGCTTACAGCTGAAAATACAGGCATAAACAGCTATTATCTCAGCAGGATGCTTGAATCGGAATATATGAATGCAAAGCCAAATGTGGCGCTTTATATGATAGTGCTTCTTGTTTACGTTCTTCTTATAGGTCCGGTTCTTTATCTTATATTAAAAAAGGTAGACAAAAGGCAGTATACCTGGGCTATTGTACCCGGCGAGGCTCTTGTTTTTACTCTTATCATTTATCTGCTTGGCAGCACTACAAGATCGACCGAGCCAAAGATGACTTATTTTACCACACTTGACATAAATGACAGCTTTGTAAAAGAAAAGACCAACTTTTGTGTAAGAGCTCCGTACAACAAGTCATACAGCCTTGTAAGTGAAGGTGACTACAACATTACACCTACGGAAATTTCCGGATATTACGGCTTTTCACAGGTTAATTACCCTCCTCAGGTTACCATATCAAAGAGCAGCAGTGCCACAAAGGTTTATTTTAACAACCCTGCCACATTTGAAGATTTCAGACTTGTGGCAGAAAAGAATCATATCGGGGCTTCTGCTTACGATTACGTACTTAATACCGATCCAAGCGGAAATGTAACGGGAACATTTACAAACGGATACAGTTTCCCGCTTAAGCATTTACTTGCGTACCACAACAACATGCTGTTTTATATAGCAGATGAAGTGGCTCCGGGAGAAACGGTTTCTTTTGATTCTTCCACCGAACACAAGCTTTATGTTACAAGCTTTGGTTATGTGGATTTTAGCAGTTTCTTTGAGGAGGTTTTTGGACCTGAGTATTACAGACACGACAAATACGAAAAAGTAAGAAATGCTTACGGTTACTCGCTACAGCAAAGATGCCCGGCAAATACCGCATGTTCACTGTTTGCGGCTTACGTTGAAGATGCCGACTTTGACACCTTTGCAAGCAACTGTGAGATGAAAAATGACGGTACTACCATTATGTACATGGACGCAGATCCGGGAAAAGACACAGGTATTAGTTTAAGTGTTTCCATCGACAGGTATATGACAAAAGCCATTTCGGGAAAGACAAACATTACATGGGACAGATATATTGAAACAGATGACTCTATTTACGAGTATACCTTTGACAGTAACCTGCTTAAGATCCAGTACAGAGAAGACCTTAACAATGAGTTTAGTTACAAGGACTACGAGTACTTCCCGGGAGACATATATTTCTTAAATTACCGCACGGGAGAATATGACAAGATATTTGAAAGCGGTGTTGCAGGTGAACTTAGCAACCTTGACCCGTATTTAAATGACGGTGTTATGACTATCGATTACAGAGTGGACCCGCAGGTTTTAAAAGAAAACTACTACAGCATCACCATGCCGGTTCTTTCGGCGATATTTGCAAATTAGAAAGGGAAAGGGGAAAAGAAAATGCTTGAAATAGAAAATCTTAATAAGTCATACGGTGATTTTAAAGCCCTTGATAACCTTTCGCTAAGTATCGACGATGGCGAGCTTTACGGTTTTGTGGGGCCAAACGGTGCAGGAAAGACCACTACCATGAAGATAGTTTCGGGGCTTCTTGCAGCAGACAGCGGGCAGATCCACATCGCAGGCATCGATGCAAGAAAAGACATACAGGGGCTTAAATCCAGTATCGGTTATATGCCTGATTTCTTTGGAGTATACGACAATCTTAAGGCGATTGAATACATGGAGTTTTTTGCTTCAATTTATGGGATAGACGGCAGAGCCGCAAGAAAGCTCTCACTTGACCTTATGGAGCTTGTAAATCTTTCTGACAAGGCAGACTCATATGTAGACGGGCTTTCAAGAGGTATGAAGCAAAGACTTTGTCTTGCAAGGACTCTTATACATAATCCTTCGCTTCTTATACTTGATGAGCCGGCCTCAGGACTTGACCCAAGAGCCAGATTTGAGATGAAGGGCATACTTAACAACCTTCGGGAAATGGGAAAGACCATTCTTATAAGCTCCCACATTTTACCGGAGCTTGCGGAAATGTGTTCAAGCGTCGGCATTATCGAGCACGGAAAGATGCTGGTATCCGGCACCGTTGATTCTATAATGCAAAAGATGAACAGAAGCAATCCGATAGTTATTAAAACAATAGACCGCAAGGATGAGCTTATACGAAAGCTAAAGGAAAGACCTGATGCAGACAACATCTCAATTACGGAAGATGAGATATATGTGGGCTTTTCAGGGGATGACGAGGAAGCGGCAAGGCTGCTTTCAGACCTTATAGCAGACGGCTTTAGGATCACCTCATTTGCAAAAGAAAAAGGCAGTCTTGAATCTGTATTTATGCAGATAATCAAGGAATAGGGGGATAAAGATGGAAAAAATAAGCAGATTTTGTATAAACCCGGTATTCCTTAAGGAACTACGGACAGTTGTAAGAAACAGAAAACTTTCTGTTACGCTCATGGTTTACAACACTATACTCGGACTTGTAGGTACTGTGGCACTTTACGTGATCTTTTACCTGTCAGGCTCTTCAAATATGAGCGAAGATGTGGTTATGATCCTTTATCTGATGCTGACTCTTATTGAGTTTTTCCTTATATGCTTTGCCATACCTGCATATACGGCAGGGTCAATATCCGGCGAGCGTGAAAAGCAGACACTTGATATCCTTCTTACCACGCCGCTAAAGCCTGCAAGTATCGCTCTTGGCAAGCTTATGAGCGGTATTGGGTCCATAGTGCTTCTTGTTATTTCAAGCCTTCCGATACTTGCGCTTGTATTTACCATAGGCGGTATCAGTATCGTGGATATTGCGCTTTATATGCTTTTTATAGTGATCACGGCTTTTTATGTGGGCAGCTTTGGAGTGCTGTTTTCTGCAAAGTTTAAAAAGACAGCTCTTTCTACTGTATTTACCTATGCAACCCTTATCTTTATGGGCATAGGTACCTGCGTAATTATACTTGTAGCAAAGCTTGTGGGTCAGATGTGGCTTGAAAATATGCATGCTTTAGGCAAATATACACAGGTTTACGATGCAGATCTTGGATACGGGGTGCTTCTTCTTATGATTAACCCCGGAGTTACATGGGCTTCACTTGTCATGAACGCACTTGGAAGCAAATCTATGTTTAGCGAGATAATAGGAGAATTTGGTACGATCCCGACCTGGATCATCAACTGGTGGTTCTACCTTAGCAGCGGTGTACAGATCATTATTTCATTTTTTGTTATAAAACTTGCGGGAAGAAGATTAAATCCGCTTCTTGCAAAAAACAGAAAAAGTAAAGCTTTGAAAAAGAAAGAAAAAGTCGTAAGGACGGAAGAATAATAAATGAAAAAGATACATGAGGCGATAAGAAAAGCACAAGTTAATATCGCAGTAAGAAGGATGCTTAAATGTATGTGCACCGCGCTTACAGCAGGCGGATGCTTTGCGCTTTTTTTAGCCCTTGTATCTCTTTTTATACCTGTACCTTTTAGGCACTTTCTTTTAGGAATCATCATTGCAGGATCACTTATCTTAGGGCTTGCGGTGGGTATAATAAAAGCTCCCGGAAAAAGGGAAGCAGCCCTTATACTTGATGGCAAAGGACTTAAAGAAAGACTTGTTACAGCCCTTGAAAATGAGGGAAAAAATGATGTCTTTTCAAAGCTTCAAAGGGAAGATACGATTAACGTTCTTAGCGGCTTTGATGTTAAGAAAGCGTTAAAGGAGCCTGTAAATCTTATAAAGCCTGTGATCTTTGTTATGCTGTTTATCTTGGCAGAGGTTGTTTTTTCGGTTCCTACTTTTTCGCATGAAAAGGCGGCAAGGATAGAGGCGCTTCTTTTTGAAAAAGCTGAGCTAAACACCCAAAAAGAAAAGGATAAGATCCTTGCAGCCGCTATAGACAGGGCAATAGCGGAGATACTTAAAGCAGACAGCAATAAGGAGCTTGCTGATATTGCCAAAAGGCTTAATAAAAAGAAAGCTGAAAGCACTAAAAACGAAATGAGCCTTGCAGGAGAAAAAGAAAAAGCAGGCGTAGGAAATATAAATGAGGGCGCCGGAAAAGAAAAGGGCGAGAATACCTCTAACACGGGAGAAGAAGGAGAAAAAATAGGACAAAACGGTGAAAACGGGAATGCAAATTCCGAAAAAACCGGAAGCGGAAGTGAAGGCGGAAAGAGCACATCTACGGGGAATGTTACCGGCAAAAAGACCGGAGACCACTCAGAAAACGGCACCGGTAAAGAATCTGCGCAGGGCGAAGGCACAAAGAGCAAAGGAACCGGCACTGCAAGTGAGACTGCAAAAGGTGAAGGCAAAGACGGTGAAGATTCCGGCAGCGAAGGAAAAGGCGGTAACGAAGGCGGAAACGGTGACGGGAACGGTAACGGCGGAGAAGGAACAGGAAACGGCAACGGTAACGGAGGCAGCGGAAGCGGAAAAGGCGGCGGTTACAACAAAGGCTCTGAAAAGGGCGTTGAAAGAGCAGATATTGACATGGAATCAGAAAGTATCCTTATTCCGGGAGAGACTGTAGAAAGTGAAGATCTGATGGGAACCATGGGAGATGGCGATACTTTTGAAAGCGGAAACAAAATATCGGGGCAGGGCGAAAAAGGCACTGCCGTTGCGTATGATTCTGTTATAAATGAGTACAAAGACAGAGCGGTTTCCTATATAGATAACGGAAAAGTTGATCTGAAATATAAAGATCTTATAAAGAATTATTTTGAAGGTTTAAGCAAGTAAAAAAAGCAATATTATAAGGAGCAGGTTATGACTGAAAAAGAGATCGGAACAATGCGGGAAAAAATACTTTCCTGCGAGAAAGAGATTAAAAAAGGCATAATAGGACAGGAACGCATTATAAGAGATGTTATAATTGCGATGCTTTCAGGAGGCAATGTGCTTCTTGAGGGCGAGCCGGGGCTTGGCAAGACTCAGCTTGTAAAAACTGTGGCAAAGGTATGCGACCTTAAGTTTAACAGAATACAGTTTACGCCGGACCTAATGCCTGCTGATGTTACGGGAACCACTCTTATAGTGCAGGAAGATGGTAAAAATACTTTTTCTTTTGAAGAAGGCCCTGTTTTTGCCAATATGGTGCTTGCAGACGAGATAAACAGAGCCACGCCAAAGACCCAGTCGGCACTTCTTGAGGCTATGGCAGAGCACACCGTTACGACGGGAAAGGTAACAAGGGCTCTCCCTTCTCCTTTCTTTGTCCTGGCTACGGAAAACCCTATTGAAAATGAGGGTACATACCCGCTTCCTGAGGCTCAGCTTGACCGTTTCTTCTTTAAACTATTTATGGAATACCCCGGCAAAGAAGAGCTTCTGAGTATTATGAACATAACTGTTGGAACTGAGGTCCCGGAGATAAATAAAGTGCTTACGGGAGATGACATCCTTGCTGCAAGAGAGATGATAAAAAATATACCTATGAGCAGCGAAGTGGCTTCCTACGCAGCAGATGTGGTGCTTTCTACACATCCTGAAAGCGAAAAGGCAAACGAGACCTGCAAAAAGTATGTATCCTGCGGAGCGTCCCCAAGAGCGCTGCAGTGTATCTTTATGGCATCAAAGGCTGAGGCGTTTTTAAACGGCCGCATGAATGTAAGCTTTGATGATGTAAAGGAAGTTGCATATAAAGTTCTTAACCACAGAGTTCTTTTAAATTATGAGGGAATAGCAGATGGAATCGATATCAGAAAGGTCATCGATCTTTAATAATGAGTTTTTTGAAAGCCTGAAAAAGCTTTCCCTTCCCGGCGTTACCGCAGGTCCTGTTTCTGACAGCGGCGGTAAAAGATCGAAAGTAAAGGGAAGGGGCAGCGAGTTTTCCGACTACAGAGAGTATGCTTTTGGCGATGACATAAGAATGCTTGACTGGAATGCTTTCGGGCGCCTGGGAAAGCTGTATATAAAGCGCTTTCTTGAAGAAAGGGAGATCACCTGCCATATTCTTATAGATGTGTCAAAGTCAATGCGCCTTGAAAATGAGAAGTTTACAAGGGCACTTCAGCTTGCGGGTATTGTGGCCTATATGGCACTTTCCGCAGGTGACAGGGTAAGAGTGATCTTTTATAAAGAAGGCTTTGGGAAGGTGATCTGTGAATGCTTTGGGGTATCAGGCTTTTATAAAGTTTTACGCCGTATTGAAAATGAGGCGGAAAAAGAAGCAGGGTATAAAGATGCTGTCGCAGGTCTTATAAGAACGACCGGGCTTACGGCTGTTATTTCTGATTTTTACCCCGGGCAGGGCCTTGATCTTAAATATCTGCATTTTTACAAAAAACAGGAGCTTATTTTTTTCCAGACCTTTGGCGGAAGCGAGATAGAGCCCTTGATTAACGGCGTATCAAACCTTACAGATGCGGAAAACGAAGCAAAAGTTAAAGTAAGCCTTATTCCAAAGACAATTAAGGAATATAAAAAGAGATTCAAAGCATTTACGGAAGAGACGGCTAAAATAGCAGAGAAGCTTTCAGGAAGCTATATCACCGTAGATACAAGTAATCCTCTTAAAGTAATAGTTAATAAAGGAACAGGAATAACCTGGAGATGAGCGTAGCAAGACTTTGGCCGCTGGCATTTTTGGTGATCGAACCTTTGATAATCCTGCTTTACATGATAAAGCAAAAAGCAAAGGACGTTAA
>JAEEGF010491872.1_pt1 | contig 32120 bp, 22 predicted proteins | sample 9134171 | NCBI WGS metagenome assembly JAEEGF01 (sample SAMN16246542, study PRJNA631951) | gut metagenome | biome: gut microbiome; feature: rumen; material: AP-attached | host: Bos | place: Iran: Karaj | collected 2018-10 | reverse complement strand
GGTCGCGAATTACCTGATAGACATCGGTTAAAAGTTTGTGCAAGCTGTTTTGCTCGTCAGGCTTGTCGAACTGATTTCCGATCCACATGATCTTGTCATATGCTTCATTGAACAGCTCAAGAATCTGATCTCTCTTAATAGCGATGCCATTGTCTTCCTTCATGACAATTCTAGGTGTGACATATGTAGTTGCCTCATAGAAGCCATTGTCTGCACGGCTGAAGCCGAACTGCAGTTTGTCATTGCTCTTTGTGATAGGATTGAGCTTGAGAGGAGATTCTTCATCAAGAGTGTTGACGATGCTCAACTTCAGGCCTTCGAGGTCTGCGGTGTTAGGATTGATGGTCATGTAAACCTTACCAGCGTTGCCATCCTCATTCAAGAGAGGCACGTTAGCGGGAGCTTCAAAGATTTCCACTCCATTGATCATTTCCATATCCTTTGCAGTGAGAACCTCGTCCTTGCGGATATAGTTCTCATCGCCGTCTGTTGGGAATTCTACGTCCTTGAAGGGAACACCATAGAATGCAACGAGGACGTTAGACTGAACGTCTGCGGGCAGGTTGAAGGAACCGAACCAGGGGTTGTATGTGCCCTGAACGATGATACCTGTCACTTGCTTTGCAAGAGCATTCTGAATGGCGATGACATCTCCCTTGATGTTATTAATGACATTTACAACAGAGTCAACTCTTGTGTTAACATTGTTTATGCGTGTTGACAGGTTTGTGATGTTGGTGTTGATGGTTTCAATGTCGCCTTCAATATTTGTTATATTAGTTTGGATATTTTCAATCGTAGTGTTGGTGGTATTAGTAACATTACAAAGAGAATCAACTGTAGTATTCAGAGATGAAACGACTACAACAAGTTGTACCAAATCCTGAATGTTCTCGTCACCAACCTCTTTAATGACTCCATTGACGATAGGCATTACCTTATCCTCGGTAATGAAATCACCGTTTTCAAGAATATTGTTAATGATTTTAGTAATCTCTACATTGATTTCACCACCCTCTTTTAATAGTTCCTTAATGATCTCAGTAATCTTTTCGGTAAGAGTCTCATTAATAATTTGAAGGACTTCATTCTTAATATTCTCGGTAGCACCTTCCAATGCAGTGATGCGTTCGAAGATTTCTTTGTATGTTGCTTCACTCCATAAGCGCTTGAGCCATTCGATGTCTGTTTCGTTATGGCTGATTCTTTGACGATCACTATCAAGCTCTGTGAGCATTCTCGCAACGAGGGCGCCAATAGAGTCCTTCAACTGCTCCTTAGTAGCATAATTCTCAAGATCCTCTTTATTGACATAATTCTCCATCACATACTTGAGAATGTCAGCCTTAGCTGTAGCTACTTCTGCCTGAGCAATGAGACGTGCCTCTTCAAGGAATGTAGCACATTGATTCTCTAATGTTGCGAGCCTCTCGCTCATGCCGTCGAGCTTCTTATCCATTTCGTCAACTTTCTCTGTCAAATTGGCAAGAGTGGTCTCTTTCAATTCTTTGAGAGCATCCTCAAGTGCTTTGATTCTTCCTGTGTTATCATTTACCTTATCACTAAGGTCCTTGAGGTTATTCAGAGCTTCATCGATTTGGCTGAACTTCTCATCGTATTCAGACTTCATGCTTGTGACAGTTTGAGTCAGGTTGTCGATGAGCTTGTGGTTAGCTTCAGCCAATGCAAATGCATCATTTGCCTGGGTGAGAGCTTGGTCGGCCTTTCCACTGATTGCAGTAAGTTGAACCTCAAATTCAGCAACTTTCTGGAAAGTAGCGTTTGCGAGGGCGTTGGCTGCTGTAGCGAGGTCTTTTGCGTCAGATGCTGTCTGTTTTGCAGTTTCAGCAGCAGTCTTTGCTTCATTAGCAAGGCGGTTAGCTTCATTTGCCGTTAAGATAGTTTGATTAGCCAAATCCTGAGCGTTTTTAGCAATTTCCTTTGCATTGTCAGCAGCATTCTGTGCACTTTCTGCGGCCAGTTTTGCAGCGTCAGCAGCAGTCTTTGCGTCTGTTGCAAATTGTAAAGCCTGCTTTGCCTGTGCCTCAGCGCCAGTCATTCTTGCCTCAAGTTCTGCCAACTTGCTGGTTACATAGTTGTAGTCGCAGTTGCACTGGCTATTGTTTGCGAGGTCTTCCCTTATCTTGCGAAGTTCTTCTTGCAAGTTGTTGATGACACCCTGCATGATTTCCTGAGCAGCCTTAGCGGCAGCAACATCTGAAGCCAGAGGATTGAACGCAGCAATGAGAGTCTTCAGAGCGTCGTCAATGGTGTTAACCTGCTGGGTGAGGAGATCGATGGTGTGATTAACAGCACCCAATTCTTCCTTGGTGGCAGCGTTAGCAAGACCGTTAGTGAGAATCTCAATCTGTTCGTTGATGCTCTCAATCTGATCGGTCAGGCCCTTGATGACAGCCTTCAGTGCATTTGAATCACATTCGCAAGAGTTGAAGCCTGCAAATGCTTTCTCGAGAGAGTCAAGAGCAGCCTTGTAAGTGGCAATCTGCTCTTCCAGCTTCGCAACTTGTGCATCAAAGGCTTCCTGCAGAGTAGCATTGTCCTTGATGTACTGTGTGCGCAACTCGTTGTAATAATCCTCGTTTGTATCTTTACAAGACACGAACGCTCCTACACTTACTGCTGCAACCAGCAGCATGAGTAATTGAATGAGTTTCTTTTTCATTTGTTAAAATGTTAAAAGTATTAAAATAGAGTTATATGGTTTTACATTTGTGCATAATATGCCCCTTTTGTAGATGATACTCCGCACAAAGGTACGACTTCGTTTAGGAATATGAGCAAAGAATAATGGGCGTTTAATATATTTTAACGTAAAATATGCTAAACTTTAAAAAAATTAACACAAAACGATGCGTTTATTCGTTCATAATGCCTATTTTGTTGCAAGTTTGTTCGTCGGTAGGATGTTTTGCCCAAAATTTCATCATAAACAGGATGCTGAGCAATCCGAAAAGAAGCATTACGATGTATGCTGAGGCTTGGTTCCCGAACCAATCTGCATAGGTTAGGTCGGCAATGTCCTCGCCTAGTGTGCTGAGTTGGATGGCCGCGATACCGTTGTTGAGGATGTGGAGCAGAGAGGTAAGAACAATATTTCCCGTCTTGTAGTAAATAATTCCGAAAAGGATTGCAAGCGGGAATGCATAGAGTCCTTGCGCGAAATTGAGGTGTGCTACGCCAAAAGCGATGGCCGAGATGATGATTGCGAGCCAAGGATTTGTGCCCCTACGAAGCATTTCGCCTTCGATGGCTTCGCGAAAGAGCAGTTCTTCTGTGATGGGTCCCACGACGACGAGTGTGAGCAATCCAATGATGTTGTGCGACATTTCCTGCGACATTTGCAGCATTGTATCTGGGAGAGGTACTTTTTCCGTTAGGATGGAGATGCTGATGGCACCTAAAACGCCTCCAACGATGGCAAGTATGCCTGGCCGCCACTTGATGGAGGAGAAATCGTCGGCTTTGAGGAGACGGATGTTGTGAAGCAAGAAGTAACAACCCATTACTGCAAGGACGTCTACGACCATCAAGATGAAGGAGAAGGTGGAGGCTGGCATCATCTCGAGCAAAGGCAGACTTTGCGCTTCGCCACTCATATAGGCATGAACGGCGGCACTGAACTCTGGCGAAGTCCACACGAAAATGCCGAAGAGCAGGATTGTGCCAAGTCCTTGTGCCAGCAGGAAGATGAGCAGGGTCAGGATGGTGGGTGAGAGTTTATGCCAGGTCATGATTCTAAATATCTGCAGCGACGATCTCAAGCGTCACACTATATGATTGTAAACGTCACACTATACAATCGCCATCGTAACACTATGCGATTGCCAACGAGGCTGCAGTTGTTTTTCTTGTCGCTGTTTTAGTATTCCACTTTGTCTGTTTTGTTTTCCCAATCTCGGAAGGCCTGCAGGGCTTCTTCGCGCATGATATTCTCTGTAGGAATGGCGCGTTTGGAGACGGGGCGCTCTATTTCTTCGTAGATGAACTTGTCGCCGAAATGGATTTCTTCTGCGTCTTGTTTGTTGCAACCATAGTAGATGCGGCTGAGTCCGGCCCAGTAAATGGCGCTCAAACACATGGGACAAGGTTCGCAAGAGGTGTAGATAGTGCATCCTTCGAGCTTGAATGTGCCCTCTTTCTGGCAGGCAGCTCGAATGGCAGACACTTCGGCATGGGCCGTTGGGTCGTTATTTGCGGTAACTCGATTTACGCCAGTCGCAACCACTTCCCCGTCTTTGACGATGACTGCTCCGAAGGGTCCGCCGCCATTTGCCACATTTTCTATGCTCAGATCTATGGCCAATTGCATGAAGCGCTTGTCTTGTTTCTTCATATATATATAATGTATAGAGTGGAAACGTGGTTCCTTTATTTCTTTCCTGAGCGCGTGGGTGGTTCTTTCCCGTCTTCGATGGCTTGCTTCCGAATGGCTTCGTCGAGGAGTTCCTCGAAGGTCTTGACGCGGTTCAACTGCTCGTATTCCTCAAGAATCTTACGGTCGCGAGCATGTTTCTTCTCGCGTTTGCGATCCTTGATTGCCAAGGGATGCATGATTTTATCCGTTATGCGATGGCCGAGCACATCGCTTACGGACATTGTGCCGATGCGTGTTGCCTGTTCTTTTCCTATAGACCGTCGTATCGCTTCGTTCACGCGAAGTACGGAGTCGCCTCGCACCTCCACTTCGCGCAGGGTGTCTACACGCGCACTGTCTTGTGTTTGGGCAGAAACTGTCCCAAAAGTCAGCGCGAAGAGTAGCATTATTAGAAGACGTTTCATGCGTTTCCTTGTCTTTTTCGGTACAAAAGTAGGCTTTTTTTTGTGAATGACAAAATTAATGCCGAACTTTGCACAAACCATTAACATGTTTTAATTATGTTCCTCTCCAAACGAATAGCATTTACCTGTCTGGCAGCTTGTGCCACTTTGGCAGTTATGGCGACAGACTATACAAAGTACGTCAACCCTTTCATCGGCACTCAGACTGACGATACGGGAGCCCTCAGTGGAAGTACGTTCCCAGGTCCCACGATGCCTCAGGGAATGGTGCAACTTGCTCCTGAAACTGAACAGTACGTCACTTGGGACCCTTGTTGCGGCTACGATTACAACAGAGACTCCATCTTCGGTTTCACGCATACTCACCTAAGCGGAACAGGTTGCACAGACCTCATCGACATCTCCTTGATGCCGACTGTAAAGCGTGTCACACCCGAACTGCTGCGCAAAGGCATCTTCGCTCTGCCTTTCAAGCATGAACAGGAAAAGGCGGCTCCGGGTTACTATATGGTCGACTTGCTTGGCGGCGAGAACATAAACGTCGAACTTTCCGCAACAACTCATGTCGGCATCCACAAGTACCAGTTTCCTGAAGGCAAGGAACAAACCGTCGTTCTCGACCTCGACCGTATGACTTTCCGCGGTGATGCCTATTATACAGGACGTCGCGCTTATCAGATTATCCAGAGTCAGATACGCATCCTCGATGACAAGACTATCGAAGGCTTCCGCGTTTTGACTGGTTGGGCAAAGTTGAGAAAGGTTTATTTCCGCATCGAATTCTCGCGTCCCTTTGAGAGTCGCATCTTGATGGATGGCGGACGTAATGCTGGCAAAAGTGATGTCATAAACGGTCGCACATTGAGGGCTGCCCTCTGTTTCCCTAATAATAAGAAAGATGTGTTGGCAAAAGTCGCCATCTCGGCAGTTGATAATGATGGAGCTCGCAAGAATATGAAGGCAGAAGCGCAGTCTTGGGACTTCAACTACTACACCAAAGCCGCTCATGATGCTTGGGAAAAGGAACTCTCCACTATCGACATCGAGGGCACAGACGACCAGAAGACCATCTTCTATACAGGCCTCTATCATGTCCTCATGCAGCCCAACACCATCAGTGATGTGGATGGAAGATACATGGATACCAACTTTGAAATCAAGCAAATGCCTGCAGGGCAGAGCTATCACAGCACGTTCAGCCTTTGGGATACCTTCCGTGCAGCCCATCCTCTCTACACCCTTCTTTATCCCAATATTGCAGTACAATTCGTTCGAGACATGGTTCTTCATCACGAAACCTACGGTTACCTGCCCATTTGGGACCTTTGGGGACAGGACAATTATTGTATGATAGGCAATCACGCTATACCCGTCGTGGCCGATGCCATCATGTCGGAACTGCCTGGACTTGACGTAGAGAGAGCCTACAAGGCAATGGTCGAGAGCAGCACTCGCACGCACCCCAACAGTCCTTTCGAGGTTTGGGAAGAGTATGGCTACATGCCTCAGAACAAGCAGAACGTCAGCGTATCCATCACGATGGAACAGGCCTTCGACGATTGGTGCGTGGCTGCAGTTGCGAAGAAACTTGGAAAGACTGCCGACTACGAACGTTTCATCAAACGCAGCGAATACTATCGCAACCTCTTCAACCCTGCTACGGGTTTCTTCCAACCCAAAGACGATAAAGGCAACTGGATTGAGCCTTTCGACCCACTCAGTTACGAGAATCCATGCTTCGTTGAGGGTAATGCTTGGCAATACATGTGGTTCGTCCCGCAAAACCCTCAAGGACTTATCGATCTCTTTGGTGGTGTGAAGCCTTTTATCAAGAAGCTCGACGAGAACTTCACTTTGACGGAGACAAGCGGAGAAGTGAATGGTAATGCGAGTGGCTTTATCGGACAGTACGCACACGGTAATGAACCAAGTCATCACACAGTTTATCTCTACAACTTTGCAGGTCAGCCTTGGCGTACACAAGAACTTGTGGAACAGGTTCGCAGCACGTTCTATAACGCCACACCTTGTGGTTATGCAGGTAATGACGACTGTGGGCAGATGTCAGCTTGGTACATCTTCTCATCTCTTGGCTTCTATCCGTTCAATGCAGGAGCTGCAGAGTATGTAATAGGTACGCCTTTGTTCCAACATGCAACCCTGCATATGCCAAACGGAAAGGAGTTGGTTATCAATGCTCCTCGAAAGTCGGACAAGGCCATCTACGTGAAGGGTGTGAAACTCAACGGCAAGAAGATAACCGATTGGAAACTGACGCATCAGCAACTCATTCAAGGTGGAACGCTCGACTTTACTATGAGCGAAAAGAAATAGAAAAGCAAAGGGCGTCTTCCGTGTGAAGGCGCCCTTGCTTTTATAACGTTCCTTGTTTGAGCTTTTCAACAAAGGAATCAATTCGTTGCATTTCGCGTGGAATGTCAATTTGCTGCGGACAATGCGGCACGCATTCGCGACATTCGACACAATGGTTTGCCTGACGGAGCTTGGGTACGCTGCGATCATAACCTATTAAGAAGGCTCTTCTGGCTTTTTGGTAGTTCTTTGCCTGCTGGCTTTCAGGAACGTTGCCCTTGTTTACACATTTATTATAATGTACGAAGATGCCTGGGATATCGAGACCATACGGGCAAGGCATGCAGTAGCTGCAGTCGTTGCAATCGATTGTGGGATAGCTCTTAATGAGAGTTGCCGTTTCTTCTTCGAGCCATTCCTGTTCCTCTTCGGTAAGAGGCTCAAGTGGGGAGTATGTTCGAAGGTTGTCTTCCAAGTGCTCCATATAGGTCATACCGCTCAGTACGGTAAGTACTGCGGGCTTTGAACCTATGTAGCGGAAGGCCCAAGACGCGACACTATCCTCTGGTTTGCGTTGTTTGAAGTGTGCCACAACGTGGTCTGGCACTTTAGACAGACGGCCACCAAGCAAGGGTTCCATTATGACGACGGGAATGTTCCGCTTTGAGAGTTCCTCATACAGGTATTTGCCTGAGCGGCCTTTGTCTTCGTTCTCCCAATCGACATAGTTTGCCTGTATCTGAACAAAGTCCCAATGATATTCTTCGTGATGAGCCATAGCCCAGTCGAAGACTGCAACATCGCCGTGGAAGGAGAAGCCGAGATTGCGAATGCGACCTGCTTCGCGCTGTTCCACGAGCCAGTCGAGAAGGCCGTTATCGAGGAAACGTTCATGAACGGGCTGCATTCCTCCACCACCGATACTGTGCAGGAGGAGGTAATCTATGTAGTCAGTCCGAAGGTTTTCAAGGCTTCGTTCGAACATTGCCTTGCCTTCTTCGAAGTCGTATTGCGAGGGTGAGAAGTTCGAGAGTTTGGTTGCGATGAAGTAGTCGCTGCGTTTGTATCCGCTTTCTTCAAGGGCGATGCCGAGACTTTCTTCGCTTTTGCCTCGACAGTAGGCTGGTGATGTGTCGAAGTAGTTCACGCCATGATCGAGGGCAAACTTGCAGAGGCGGTTCACTTGCTCTTGGTCGATGACGTCTCGACCGTCTTCATCTTTTGTATTGGGCAAGCGCATCCAGCCATAGCCAAGCAGGCTGACTTTGTCTCCTTGCTTGGGATTGGTGCGATAGGTCATCTTGTCGGTGGGGATGGGACCTTCGTGATGTCCCATGTAATCCACTTCGCCATCGGCATTATCGCCTTTCACACCACACGATGCCAAAGCCGTTGTGGCGGCAGCTGTGCCTGAAACTTTGAGGAAATCTCGTCTTGTAATATCTTTCATAACCTAATCTCCTTTTATATTTCTTTATGTACCTCGTGTCCTTCAACATAGATTGCGCTGAGAGGATTTGAGGGACAGAGGTTTTCGCAAGCACCACAACCGATGCACTTCTCTTCGTTGACGACGGGAATCAGCAGGACTTTTTCCCTTGGAATCTCTTGACCGTCAGCATCTTTCCAACGCCATCCGTCCTGATGAACGCCAGCTTGGAGGGGCACCATCTGTATGGCTTGGGCTGGACACTTACGTGCACAAAGTCCGCAAGGTTTTTCGTCCTTGACGGGAATGCAGAGTTCGCGAGTCCAGACTGCGTGCCCGACTTGGATGGCAGTCCTTTGTTCTACGGTGACGGGCTGTATTGCGGAGGTCGGACAAACCTGCGAACAGCGATTACATTCTGGCCGACAATAACCCTTTTCGAAGCTTACCTCTGGTTGCATAAAGCGGTCGAGACTGCTGCTTGGACGCAGTACATCGTTCGGACAGGCGTCAATGCAGAGTTGGCAAGCCGTACAATGTGTGCGAAGATTGCGTATCGAGAGCGAACCCGGAGGTGTGATGAGTTTCTTTCTACGCGGTTTCTTCTTCTTGATGATGTCAGCCAGACCGCCATCCGTCGTCTTTGGTTCGACCTTGCTTTGTGCCTTTGCGAGGGCTGTTCCAGCAAGGAGAGCGACGCCTGTCAGAACGGCTCGACGGCCTTCATCCGTCTTTTGTGAGTCGGAGGCAAGCGGTGAAGAACTGGATGTGAACTTCAAAGCGTCGAACTTGCACTCTTCCAGGCAGTTACCGCAGATAACACAACGGGAATAGTCGACTGTGTGCGTGTCGAGGTCTATGCAGGCAGCCTTGCAGTTCCGCTCGCATTTGCGGCAGTTCTTGCACTTTTCCGCATCGATATTTATCTTGAGGAAAGACTGCTTGCTGATGAGGCCGAGCAGAGTTCCGACTGGGCAAATCGTGTTGCACCAAGTGCGTCCGTTCTTCCAAGCCAATACTGCGATAATGCCCAAAGTGAGCAGAGCGACCACGAAGGCAAAGATGCTCTTGAACCAGACCTCAACCTCGTAGAAGGCATAACTGCCGAAATGCTCTGAAATTGCCGCCAGACCGTTGTTCGCGAGCTTGTAGAGGGGAGCGAAGACGGTTGAGACGATTCGTCCGTAAGTGCTGTAAGGGAAGATGAGTCCACCCACCCAGGCAACGCCCAAAGCCAGTGAAGCACAGGCGATTACAAGCACAGAGAAGCGGAGTGTGTTAAGGGCAGGCGAGAAGTTGTACTTGTTCTTCTTCCGATGAAGCCAGGCAATGAAGTCCTGCATCACACCCAGAGGACAGATGATGGAACAGTAGATTCGCCCCATCAGGAGGGTGAGTGTGACGACGAAGAGCAGAGCTCCGATGTTCAAAGCCAGCAAAGCAGGAATGAACTGAATCTTAGCCATCCATCCAAGGTAGGCTTGTGCCACTCCTGTAAAGTCCAGCAAGAGCCAGGTAATCAGCACCCAGAAGATGATGGCGAGTGTCAAACGGATTTTCTTAAGCATACTCAGAAATGATTATTTTATGCGAACTTGTGGGACAAAGTTACTAAAAAGAAGTGAAAAAACTCGCAGGTTGGGGGAGAAAAGTTGCGAAAAAAGTGGCAAATCATATTCTTTGTGAGATAAAGAGACTTTATGGGGTTTCCAACGAAGCGTGTGACGATTGCAAACTTCACACTAGTAAATCGCAATCGTCACACTAGTAAAACGCAAACGTCACACTATACGATTGCAATCATAACACTATACGTTTCCGATTAACCCGTTTTATGTTCTCCTGCTTCCCTGCAGGCCTTTGCCGAAGCCCCTTTTCGCGCTCATATAAATATATAATGTGCCGATTAGGGAAAAAATACCGAGCCAAGAAATACAACCTAAGCAAATTTTTCGTATCTTTGCCCGCAATAATAAAGTTTTAGAAGGATATGGTATCATTTATTGCAGACAAGATTGTGATGGACGGCCTCACCTACGACGACGTCCTGTTAGTTCCAGGCTATTCTGAAGTGCTTCCACGTACTGTGTCGCTCGAGACAAAGTTCTCCAGACACATAGAACTGAAGATCCCCTTCGTGACAGCCGCGATGGATACGGTAACTGAAGCTCCGATGGCGATTGCCATTGCTCGCGAAGGCGGCATTGGCGTCATCCACAAAAACATGAGTATAGAGGAACAGGCCAGACAGGTTGCCATCGTGAAACGCGCTGAAAACGGCATGATCTACGACCCCATCACTATCAAGTTGGGCAGCAGCGTTCGCGATGCCCTCGAGCTGATGTCCGAATATCACATCGGCGGAATACCCGTTGTCGATGATGAACGTCACCTGAAAGGCATTGTCACCAATCGCGACCTCCGTTTCGAACAGAACATAGACCGTCCTGTCGAGGATGTCATGACGAGCGAAAACCTCGTCACAACCCATGTTCAGACCGATCTCAGGGCAGCCGCGAAGATCCTCCAGGAGAATAAAATCGAGAAACTTCCCGTCCTGGACGACGACAACAAACTCATCGGACTTATCACGTACAAAGATATCACCAAGGCGAAAGACAAGCCGATGGCTTGCAAGGACGATAAAGGCCGACTCCGTGTAGCAGCAGGTGTGGGCGTCACTCCCGATACGCTCGACCGCATCAAGGCGCTCGTCGAGGCCGACGTGGATGCCATCGTGATCGATACGGCTCATGGTCACAGCAAGTTTGTCGTTGAAAAACTCAAGGAGGCAAAGAAGATGTTCCCAGACGTGGACATCGTCGTCGGCAATGTCGCAACCGGTGAAGCAGCCCGTATGCTTGTCGAGGCAGGAGCTGACGGCATCAAAGTCGGCATAGGTCCTGGCAGTATTTGCACCACTCGAGTCGTTGCAGGTGTTGGTGTGCCTCAGCTAAGTGCCGTTTACGACGTTGCAAGCGCCCTCAAGGGAACAGGCGTTCCCCTCATCGCAGACGGTGGTCTCCGCTATAGTGGCGATGTAGTGAAAGCCCTTGCTGCAGGCGGTTACAGCGTCATGATAGGCTCTCTCGTAGCAGGAACAGAGGAAAGTCCTGGCGATACCATCATCTATAATGGCCGTAAGTTCAAGAGCTATCGCGGAATGGGCTCGCTCGAAGCGATGGAGTGCGGCAGTAAAGACCGCTACTTCCAAGGCAATGTGAAGGACACGAAGAAGCTTGTTCCAGAAGGAATAGCAGGTCGCGTTCCCTACAAAGGCTCAGTTCAGGAAGTCATCTATCAGCTCATCGGAGGCCTCAGAAGCGGTATGGGCTATTGCGGAGCCGCAACAATCGAGGACCTTTGGAGCGCAAAGTTCGTCCGCATCACGAATGCCGGCGTTCAGGAAAGCCATCCTCACGACATTACCATCACTAGTGAGGCGCCTAACTACAGTCGTCCACAATAATAAAAGAAAACAGAATAAAGGAAAGATGAAAAAGATACTTGTCAGTTTTGCCCTCGCAGCAATATCAATGACGGCTGCCGCTCAGGACGATCCCGTCTTGATGCGCATCAACGGAACACCTGTCACTCGAAGCGAGTTCGAGTACAACTATAATAAGAACAACTCGGAAGGCGTCATCGACAAGAAGAGCGTAGAAGACTATGCAGAACTCTTCGTCAACTACAAACTCAAGGTTCAAGCCGCTCTCGACGACCATCTGGACACCCTTTCCAGCTATCAGAAAGAGTTCCGCACCTATCGTGATCAGCAGATTCGCCCTCTTCTCGTTCCAGAAGGATCAAAGGAAAAGGAATGTCGCGCCTATTATGACGACATGATTTCACGCCTCGAAGGCAAGCAACTTTTGCAGCCTGCACACATCCTGATCCGTTTGGCTCAAGACGCTTCGGAAGAGGATCGTGTTGCCGCCAAAGCAAGAATCGACTCCATCTATCAGGCTTTGAAGGACGGAGCGGACTTTGCCGAGCTGGCAGGAAAATTGTCTGAAGACCCAGGTTCGGCAAGTCGTGGAGGAACGTTGCCTTGGATAGGCCCTAATCAGGTTGTGAAAGAATTCGAAGATGTAGCTTATTCTCTCGAGAAGGGCGAAATGAGCGAACCATTCCTCATGCCCTTCGGCTACGATATAGTCAAGCTTATCGACAAGAAAGACCTTGAGTCCTACGACGAGTTGAAAGATAAAATCATGCAATATCTCGAGGGACAAGGCCTTGAGAACCATCTTGCCCAACAAGTCCTCGACTCCCTCTCCAACCAAACTGGCGGGCAAAAAACCATCGAACAGATACTTGACGAAAAGACAGCAGAGTTCTGTGCAAAGGACGACGAGCTGAAATATCTCGTCCAGGAATATCACGACGGACTGCTTCTCTTTGAGGAATGCAACAATAAGGTCTGGGAGCCTGCCGCAAAAGATACAGTTTCTCTCGTCAAATACTTCAAGCAGAACAAGAAACAATATGCTTGGAACGAACCGCATTACAGTGGAATGGTCTATTACTGCAAGAATGCTGCCGATGTCAAAGCAGTGAAGAAACTCGTCAAGAAACTGCCGCAAGACAAGTGGATGGGTGCCATTCGCGAGACATTCAACAAGGATAGCATCATGGTTCGCGTAGAGCGTCGCCTCTTCAAGAAAGGTGACAACACCAATATCGACAAGCTCGCTTTCAAAGTGAAAGGTACGGAACTCAAGCCCGTCAAAGGTTATCCCAATGTCGGAGTCTTGGGTAAAGTGCTCAAGAAAGGTCCTGCAGAATGGACAGACGTTAGCAATCAAGTGGTTAACGACTATCAGCGTTTCAAGGAAGACGAGTTCGTCGCAGAACTTCGCAAACGCTATACTGTTGAAATCGACAAGGAAGTGCTGGCAACGGTCAACAATCATTAGTAAAATGAACGTTAATAAGAAACGATATACGCTCTGTCTCTTTGCGGCAATCTTCAGCCTGCTTTCGATGGCACAAAAGAATGTCATCGATGAAGTGGTGTGGGTGGTTGGCGATGAAGCCATTCTGCGTTCCGACATTGAGAAGCGTCGTCTGGAATATGGCTCGCAGTTGAAAGGCAATCCTTATTGTGTCATTCCAGAACAAATAGCCATACAGAAACTCTTTCTTCATCAGGCAATCATTGACAGTATTGATGTCAGTGACGCAGATGTCAACCAGTATGTTGAAGAGAAACTCAACGAGCGAATCCTGCTGGCTGGTTCCAAGGAGAAACTCGAAGAGTATATGAAGTTGCCGATGGTGCAGATTCGCGAGGAATTGTTTGACATGATCAAGAACGAAATGATTGCTATGCGAATGCGTGAACAACTCATGTCAGACGTCAAGGTAAACCCTGCCGAGGTGCGTCGCTACTTCAAGGATATGCCTGAAGACAGTCTGCCGCTCATCCCCACTCAAGTAGAGGTGCAGATTATTGTGCTTCAGCCGCGCATTCCTCAGACAGAGATAGATCGCATCAAAGGTTTGCTTCGCGATTATACAGAACGTATCAACAGCGGGTCGACATCCTTCTCAACCCTGGCTCGTCTCTATAGTGAAGATCCAGGTTCAGCACGTCAGGGTGGCGAAATGCCTTATATGGGCAAGACCGAACTCGACCCTGGTTTTGCCAACGTAGCATTCAGTCTGACAGACACTAAGAAGGTAAGCAAGATAGCACAGAGTGAGTTCGGTTTTCACATTATTCAACTCATTGACAAACGTGGTGATAAGATGAAGTGCCGCCATATCTTGAAACGTCCTGAAGTGGCTCAGGCCGACATTGATAGTGCTCTTGTCGTGCTTGATTCCATAAAAGCGGATATCTTGGGTGGCAAGATTTCGTTCGAGGATGCAGCTCGCTATGCTTCGGACGACAAAGACACACGCAACAATCACGGCATCTTGTCCAACATCAACATGGAAACGGGCGAGACTTCTACACGCTTCGAAATGAGCGAACTCTCCTCACTTTCTCCAGAACTCGCTCGTACTGTCGAGTTGCTCGAAGTGGGTGAGGTGTCGAAGCCTTTCACCATGATTAACTCGAAAGGTAAGACGGTCTGTGCCATCGCTCGCCTCAAGAATCGCACCCTGACACATCGTGCCAGTATAACCGAGGACTTCCAAGTGATGCAGGACATTGTTAAGGACAAAAAGGGAGAGGAAGTCATCCTTAACTGGATAAAGGAGAAACAGAAGAGTACTTATATCCGCATCAATCCCGACTGGAGAGACTGCGAGTTCCAATACGAAGGCTGGGTAAAGTGAAGTGTCGGCGATTATACATCCTTTGTGCGTCCCTGTTCTTCTGCCTATGTGTGCTTATGGCTGTAACTCCGGACCGCAGGCCTTCCAGCAACAAAAGGCGGGCACCTTCTGATAGTAAGGTGCATTTGTTGCATGCCGATCGTCTCTTTTATGATGAACGTCTACATAAGACTGCACAAGTCCTTGTGGGTGATGTGCGATTTAGTCACGAAGGTGTACTGATGTATTGTGATAGTGCTCTTTACTACGAAGCCACGAATTCATTTGATGCCTTCGGCCATGTTCGTATGAATCAGGGTGACACCCTTCACCTTGATAGCGAGGTGCTATATTATAATGGCCTTGATCGTTTGGCACGGGCACGATACAATGTGGAACTCAAGCACGGCACTATGACAATTTATACCGATAGCCTTGACTATGATCGCCTTTATGATTTAGGATATTTCTTCGAGGGAGGGCGTGTCCTTGACCATGATAATGAACTGACAAGTGACTGGGGAGAATATAGTCCTTCCACGCATGAGTCAGTCTTCAACTATAATGTTCGCCTAGTTAATCCTGCTCCACCAGCAAAGCCAGAAACGGTCCTTATTTCGGACACTTTACATTATAATACTCAAACTGCTATTGCTCATATTGTGGGGCCTTCGAATATAGAAAACGGAGAGAACCACATATATAGTGAACTTGGTTATTACGACACGCAGGCCAAGCATACACACCTGCTTGACCGAAGCATCCTGACAAACAACGGCAAACGTCTTGTTGGGGACAGCGTCGTGTGGAACGATGATTCCGCTACAGCTGAAGCCTTTGGAAACATTGTTTATACGGATGTTGTCGGTAAAAACATGTTTACAGGCGAATACTGTTATTATGAGGATATCACGGGTTATGTCATGGCGACGGACAAAGCAATGGCTATCGATTATAGTCAACAAGACACAATGTATGCTCATGCTGACACGTTCAAAGTCTATACATATAACATCGACACTGACTCAACTTACCGCATAGTTCATGCATATTATCACATGCGAGCTTTTCGACGTGACGTGCAAGCGGTTTGCGATTCGATGGTTTATGATACTCGTGACAGCGTACTTGTCATGTATCGTGATCCGATTCTATGGCAAGAAGGGCAGCAGCAATTGGGCGAAGAGATTCGAATCTTCTTCAATGACAGAAATATAGACAGTGTCCAAGTATTGCGACAAGCTCTTTCTGTTGAAAAAATAGACAGCATCCATTACAACCAGGTTTCAGGACACGAAATGCATTCCTACTTTAAGGATGGCGAACTCTATCTTTCAACATCCGAGGGCAACGTGTTCGTCAATTATTATCCTTTCGATGAGGATAGCATCATGGTAGAACTGAACCACACAGAAACCTCTTTACTTAAGATGTATGTAAAGGAGAAAAAGGTGGATCATATCTGGATGCCTGCAGCGACGGGCATTATGTATCCAATCCCCCTCATTCCAGAGAATATGTACTACCTGCAGAATTTCGCATGGTTTGACTATATTCGTCCACGCGATAAGAATGATCTTTTCGAATGGCGTCCTAAGCAAGCAGGCACGGAACTCAAGGAGAGTGTGCGCCATTCGGCACCAAAGCAGAAACTCAGCGACATCAAAAAGCAGATGGGAATAGAGCCTCCAGAGTCTTCCAAGAGTGTGGAAATAATAAACGAAGAATGAGAAGATGAAATTATTCAGCACACGAAAGCCACGTAGCTATCACAGAATAAGTATTTATACCGACGAATCGCGTGATCGCTTACAGAAACTGGTAGACGACGTAAAACGCGAACAAGGAGAAACTCCTGTTCGCGAGGAGAATTATGACACAAACAAGTTTCGTGGCACATTCATCAACTATACGCCTCGTACCCAAAGGCATAAGGAGAGCGGTTCGAAACTTGGCTGGCCTATAATCATCGTTATTGTTTTTGGCTTATTAATTCTTTGGCGTTTCTTGCTCACGGGAATAAGATAAACAATTAAGATATGGACATCATACACCTACTCCCTGATTCTGTTGCTAACCAGATAGCTGCTGGCGAGGTTGTGCAACGTCCGGCTTCTGTCATAAAGGAGTTAATGGAGAATGCCGTCGATGCTGGTGCATCCACTATCGATGTGCTGGTTCAGGATGCAGGGCGTACGTCCATACAAGTTATTGACGATGGAAAGGGAATGAGCGAAACGGATGCTCGTATGGCTTTCGAGCGTCACGCAACCTCCAAGATTGCAAAGGCTGAGGATCTCTTTACACTTCGAACGATGGGCTTCCGCGGAGAGGCACTTCCTTCTATTGCTGCTGTGGCTCAGGTTAAGTTGACAACTCGTACTGTGGAGCAGGACTTGGGCGTTAAGTTGTGTCTCGAAGGTTCGCGAGTCGTGTCGCAGGAAGTATGCTCGTGTCCTGTCGGAGCAAACTTTGAAGTATGCAATCTCTTCTTCAATGTGCCTGCACGAAGGAAGTTCCTCAAGTCGAACCAAACGGAGTTAAACAATATCATACAGGATTTCGAGCGAATTGCTCTGGTCAATCCTTCTGTCGCATTCACGCTCTCCAGCAATGGCAATCAATTGATGCAGTTGCCAGCTGGCAGTTCCTTGCAGCGCATCGTGGGTGTATTCGGCAAAAAACTGGGCGAACAGTTGCTGCCAATTCAGGTAGATACGTCGTTGGTGAAGATAAGCGGCTTTGTTGGAAAGCCTGAGTCGGCACGCAAGAAGAATTCTTCGCAGTTCTTGTTCGTCAATGGTCGCTTTATGCGTCATCCGCGATTCCACTATGCTGTAATGGAAGCCTTCAGCCATCTCATACCTGAGGGGGACCAGATTCCGTACTTCATCTCCTTCCAGGTTGACCCTTCCAACATTGATGTCAACATACATCCCACAAAGACAGAGATCAAGTTCGAGAATGAGCAGGAGATTTGGAGCATTATTGTGGCAGCCGTTCGAGATGCTTTGGGCAAGTTTAATGCTGTGCCTACCATCGATTTTGATGTAGAAGGCCGTCCTGATATCCCAACTTTCCAAATTGGTAATGCTGCCGCCGTTAAAGCTCCTCGAGTGCAAGTGAACTCCAAGTTCAATCCTTTCAACAGTCATAACGAGAGTCGCAAACCTGCACGACAATGGGAGAAACTCTACGAGCAGGCAGCAGCACAGAATAATCAAGAAGCCCAGAATGCGTCGAACGCCCCAAGTCCTCAGAGTCTTTTCCAAGATGAAATGGAAATGAGCACTCAGCATTTCCAGTATAAAGGACAGTATATACTGACGGCCGTGCAGTCAGGTTTGATGATGGTCGACCAGCGTCGTGCCCACATCCGCATCCTTTACGAGCGTTACATGAAACAGATGCAGGAGCATAATGCTGCCACACAAGGACTACTTTTCCCTGAGTTGCTTGAACTCTCGCCATCCGATGCGGCTTTGCTTACAGGCATCCTCGATGATGTTCGAGCTCTTGGTTTTGACATTACGTCGCTTGGTGGCAGTTCTTTTTCCATAGTAGGTGCTCCTTCCGAGCAAGCCAATCCAGTCGCTGTCGTGCAGGAGATGGTGGAATCTGTCAAGCAGCAAGACGGCGGTCATGCAGATGCTTTGCACCATCAACTTGCCCTCGTGTTAGCTCGCCATAATGCCATAGAAGTGGGCGAGGTGCTTTCTTCTGTGCAGATGGAATCGCTTATCGGCGACCTTTTCCAGTGTGACAATCCCAACCTTTCCCCTAATGGGAAGACCATACTCACTATACTCCAGCAGGAGACAATAGACAAGATGTTCAATTAAAAGAATCCCTTCACAATATGGAACAAAAAGAGAAGATTATCCTTACAGGCGACCGTCCGACAGGTAAGTTGCATATCGGGCACTATGTCGGTTCGCTTCGCCGTCGTGTAGAGTTGCAGAATTCAGGTCTCTACAATAAGATATTCGTATTTGAGGCAGATGCTCAGGCACTCACAGACAACATTGACAACCCTGAGAAAGTGCGTCAGAATGTTATCGAGGTAGCTCTTGACTATCTCGCAGCAGGTCTTGATCCGACGAAGACCACGCTTTTTATCCAAAGTCAGATTCCTGAACTTTGCGAGTTGTCGTTTTACTTCATGGATATGGTCAGCGTCTCTCGTCTGCAGCGCAATCCGACGGTAAAGACTGAGATACAGATGCGTGGTTTCAATGGCGAGAGTATTCCAGTAGGTTTCTTTACCTATCCTATCAGTCAGGCTGCCGATATCACAATGTTCAAGGCAACTACAGTTCCTGTGGGAGAAGACCAGGAACCTATGTTAGAGCAGGCTCGCGAGATAGTTCGCCGCTTTAATAACATCTATGGGGACACTCTTGTGGAGCCCAATATATTGTTGCCTGAGAATGCTGCCTGCCTGCGTTTGCCTGGCACAGACGGTAAAGCCAAGATGAGCAAGAGTCTGGGCAACTGCATCTACCTGAGTGATTCGGCAGACGAGGTCAACAAGAAGGTCAAGACGATGTATACTGACCCCCTTCATTTGCAGGTTAACGATCCTGGACACCTCGATGGAAACACTGTTTTCACCTATCTCGATGCCTTCGCAACTGATGAACAAGTGGCTCGCTATACTACTGACTATGCCACTCTCCAAGAGATGAAGGACCACTATACTCGTGGCGGTTTGGGTGATATGAAATGCAAGAAGCTCCTTATGGCAGTTCTTCAGGAAGTGCTGGAACCTATCCGTCAGCGTCGAGCAGAATACGAGAAGGATATTCCTGCCGTATATGAGATACTGCGAAAGGGTTGCGAAGTGGCTCGTGCAGCTGCTTGCGAGACTATGGACGAAGTACGTCGGGCTATGAAGATCAACTACTTCGATGATCGTGCTCTTATAGAAGAACAGGCCCGTCGCTTCCAGAAGTAAAAAACATATAAGGTTAAGAGAGCAAACGTAACGTGTTAAGATTGCAAACATAACACGTTACGTTTGTCTTTTAGGCACGTTACGTTTGCCAACCAGATTTGTCGTTGTAAGGACCCCTTCCTTATACATTATTAATATATTTGTGCGCAGGCCTGCGCGTAAGTGTTCCTGAAAAAAGCATGTGTTAGTTTGTATTATTCGCTAAAAAGATATATATTTGCAGCGCAGACTATATCTTTTTGACAATAACATAAACTAAACTGACATGAAACAAAAGCTAATCCTATTCCTCACAGCCTTGCTATGTTCTATAGGTACTAGCGCGGCAACGTACACAGCACTGATTGTGGACGGAACGCAGAATCCTTGCGGAACCTTGAACGCAAGGTCAACAGACAGAACTACCCTGACAAGTTTGGCAGCTTCTGGTTTTGAAGGACTTGTCCTGACTGCAGGTTCCTTCGATCAAGCCAATTGGCTGAGCTCAAGATGCATGGCAATCAAGACTTCCGCAGCGAAGACTCCAGAGAAGGTAACCATTACTGCTCCATCAGGTTATAAGATTACGGGATATACGATAGAGTGCTTCAGTGTAAGCCCTGCAAATTGTCCGTATTACATCGATACTGCCGAAGAATATACTGGAAGCTTGGTGCCAGGCAGCAAGACCACTTATACAGTCTCCGACCTCTCAACTTCTGCCACTTATTTCTGGTTGTATGCAAACGCCTCAACTGTTGCAAACTGGCTTGGCGTAAGTTCTTTTGTGGTCTATTTGGCTGATGATTCTGGTGCAACTCTAGTTGATGTCACTTACGAGCTTTATGATGGCGAGACACTCGTCAACAGCGTAACTGTGAAACAGGAAGCAGGAAGCGCAGTCAACATCCCAAGCAACCTCATTCGCGGATACAACCATATTGCTTATGATGACTTTACTACAGAAGGCACTATTGGCGAATCGAACTCTACTGTCAAAGTGTTCATCCACAAGAAGGCAGGTCTCGTGGAAGCTCTTAACGAGTTGAGCAACGTCAAAGCTTACACGATTCGTTGTGAGCGAGGATATTATACGACGGCCAATGGCAGCTTGGCAAACACAGTCAAGAACAGCAGTTACAGCGTCAACAACTTCGCCATTGTTTCCTACGAAGGCAGCTATTATCTATGGAGTATAGCAGAGGAGAAGTTCGTTTCCTGCGATGCAGCAACATTGGGAGCTGTGCCAGTTGCCATCACTATGACTAAAGTGGCAAACGGTTTGTTCAAGTTCCAAGGCAATGGAAAAACGATGAATGCCACATCAGGCTTCACTACGGGTGGCGGCTTCGACAGTTGGACTACCACAGACGAAGGCAATTCCTGTGCCATCATTGCAGTTGCAGATTTCGACGCGACCAGTGTGCTTGCTGCTCTCGATGCTTATTTCCATCCTTCGACGGATGTCGTCCTCAATTTTGCTATCAATGTGACAGGAACGACTGAAGCTGAGAATACTCGAATAGGCAAGGTCACGATGTCGCTCAAAGGAGAAACCATCAGCAAATTCCTCTATGCTAATACAGAAACAGAGAAGTTGGAGGACTTTGCTGCAATTAACTTCACGGCAACGGCTACCAGCTATCGTGGCTATGAATTCACAGGTTTCACAGTTGGCGAGGTTGATTATGGAACCAGCATTGAAGCGAATGAACTGGCCGATGTTCTTTCTGGATCGACCCTTGTAATGAACTATACCGCTTCTGCAGGCAATGGCCTTAACCTTTGGAACGACTATTCAGACGATATGACTGCTGCTTATCGCATCCCAGCTATCGTGCGAACTCAAAGTGGACGACTCATTGCATTTGCCGACTATCGTCCTGGTCACACTGATGTTGGAGGTGGTGCAACAAGTATTGAGCGCCGTTATAGTGATGACAATGGCGAGACTTGGAGCCCCGCTCTTCGTGTCGCTCAGGGTAAATGGGGCGTAAACACATCGAATGTCATTGAGTGGAGTTTTGGTGATGCTGCAGTTGTGGCAGACAATACACCAGGCAACTCCGGCAATGATGTCTTGATGATTTGTTGCGGAGGTAACAGTCTGTGGACTGGTTCAACCTATAATCCCAACACTTCACAAAAGCAGCAAGGTTGCGTCAGATGGCGTTCCAATGATGGTGGCGTCACTTGGGGCAACTATGAATACATTATGCCTGATATCATGCAGGCTTTCGTGGATGCTGGTCTTCGAGCAGCAGACGGCAGTTCTGGCATTGTGCGAGCCTTCTTTACAAGTGGTAAGATTACTCAATCCACTCGTAAAGCCGAGGGTGCTCAATATAATCGCCTCTATAGTGCAGTTGATGTTCCAGACAAAGACGTAGTGATGTATTCCGATGATTTCGGTGAAACATGGAAGGTTTTGGGTGCTGGAATAGCCAATGACGGCGATGAAGCCCATGTTGTTGAGCTTCCAGATGGTGACCTTTTGCTTGTTGGAAGAGGTGGTAGCTCTCGTTGGGTGAACGTCTTCAACTTTACAGATTTCGATTCAGCCACAGGTAAGTGGGACACTCAAGGTCAGTGGAATAATGCAGTTGCCACTTCTTGTAATGGCGATGTTGAGGTGATAGAGGCTTACGACGCTTATGGCGACAAGAATACTGTTGTGGTGGAAACGGCTCCGATGTACAGTGGTCAGCGACGCGACATTCAGTATTATTACATAGCTTTGCCGAAGGCTGAGGGCTTCTCTGTCACCGACTTCTCTACTGTGGGAGGTGCCAGTTGGACACAAGGCATGAATGTGACGCACAACTGGAGTGCTTACTCTTCTCTCCTCAACAATGGCGACGGAACTTTCGACATTCTCTTCGAGGAAAGTGCAAAGAACGAAACGAAGAGTCCGACAGGCTATTGTATCGTTTATCAAAAGAGTCAGGACATAAAGGACATTACCAACAGTCAGTTCTTCTTTAATAAGGAGCAGGCAGAAAGCGAAGGTGTGAAGACGCCTCGACCAGGTCATTTCTATCGCTTCAAAGGTTCTGGCTCAAACTATTACCTGACTGCCACAAGTCCGCTCTCAACCACAACTGCCACCGATGCAACCACCATTTGGTATTATGGCACAGATGGTTTGGTTTCATACTCAACCGGTAAGTATCTTGATGGTGCTGCAAAGTCTTTGGCTCCCGTTGGAACCAGCTACAAGGCGGCAATCGACCTCAACAGCTACCATGAAGGGAAGTACACTATCAGGACAAATGGTTACTATAGTTATGACAGGGAGTCCAACCACTCGATTGACCGCGGAACATCCTATAACAATGATGTCCGTTATGCTTGGACAGTCGAGGAGGTTCCCGCTTTGCCCGTTACCGTCAGCGAACTTGGTTTGGCAACTCTTTACAGTCCTGTCGCTTTGACTGTTCCGACTGGTGTGAAGGCTTATTCTGCCACTAAGAATGAGGCTTACAACAGTATTCATTTCGACGAGGTGGAAGCCGTAAAGGCCGGTTCAGGCGTGCTTGTAGAGGCAGAAGCGGGTACTTATGACTTCGTCGTCGAAGGCAATGAGGCCGATTATACAAGCGACCTTGTTGGTAATGTTGCAACTGTTGCAAGGACAAGCATAGTGGCTAGCGTCTATACTTTACAGAGCGGTCCTCTCTTCAAGCCATATTCAGGAGAGAATCTGACTGGTTTCCGCAGCCATATTGAGGCAGAGGAAAGTTCGGGTGTGAAGGCCTTCGACATCATCTTTGGTGATGATGGGACTGGTCTGGACAACCTTGACTTCGACCTCAACCCTAATGGGGCTATCTACAATCTGGCAGGTCAGCGTTTGAGCAAGACTCAAAAAGGAGTCAACATTATTAATGGCAAAAAGATTCTCAAGTAAGATGAAAAGGAAATATATTGTGCCTATCTTGCAGATAGATGAGGCCGAAATGGTCGACGGCTTGCTGACTGTAACGAGCATTCTAGTGTCGGACGAGCCTGGAAACGAGGAATACGTTAAAGAGCAAACTGCCGATGAAGGCGGTTGGGAAATAGATTGGTAATCGGCGGATTATCAGTCCATTAGAGAAAAGGAGATGTCTTTCTAAAGGCGTCTCCTTTCATCTTTTCAAATGACCTTAAGGTAAACCCCAAACGTCACACTAGTAAATCTCAATCGTCACACTAGTAAATTGCAATCGTCACACTAGTAAATTGCAATCGTCACACTATACGATTGCAATCATAACACTATACAATCGCCAACGTAACACTATACGATTGCCAACGTCACTAAGGTCGTTTTTTATGCCTTCAGGCAACATAAACAGAAAAAACATGCCAAATTGCACATTTTTTAACTGCAAAACCTTTGAAGATATGACTATTTTTGCTAACTTTGTGCGCAGATAGTATAAAATTCAACACAATAATCAACTATTTTATGTCAACTAGAAGAGATTTCCTGAAGGGTATGAGCCTGGCAACTGCAGGTCTTACCTTGGCTCCGGGTGAATTGTTGGCTGCCAAGAAGAAAGTGCAGTCCGCAGCTCCGAAGAGTGAGAAAGTGAAGATTGCCTACATCGGTATCGGCAATCGTGGTCAGCAGAACATCGACGAGTTCGCCAAGACAAACATGGTGGATGTAGTGGCACTTTGCGACGTAGACCTGCAAGGCAAACAGTGCGAGAAAGCCTTGAAGATGTATCCGGACGCGAAACGTTTCACCGATTTCCGCAAACTTTTCGACGAGTACAGCGACCATTTCGATGCAGTTGCAGTGAGTGTGCCTGACCATACGCACTTCTTCGTCTGCATGGCAGCCATGAAGCATGGCAAACACGTCTATTGTGAAAAGCCCCTCATCCGTACCTTCCAGGAGGGTGAGATTCTCATCGAGATGGCAAACCGCCACCCGGAACTCGCCACTCAGGTCGGCAATCAGGGACACTCCGAGGCCAACTACTTCCAGTTCAAGGCTTGGCAGGAAGCCGGCATCATCAAGGATGTGACCAAAGTCGTTGCCCACATGAACAATGATCGCCGTTGGCACAAGTACGATTGGAACATGAAGAAGATGCCCGAAGGCGACCCAATCCCTGAAGGAATGGACTATGACACATGGCATGGCGGCATTCGCTACCACAACTTCAGCAAGCTCTATCATCAGGGTGACTGGCGTAGCTGGTACGACTTCGGAATGGGAGCTCTTGGCGACTGGGGCGCTCATCTGCTCGACACCGTTCACGAGTTCCTCAATCTCGGCTTGCCATACGAAATCAACATGAAGTATGCGAAGAACCACAACGAGTTCTTCTATCCCTTCTCAAGTACCATCGAATTCCGCTTTGGTGCTCGCGGAAACATGCCTCCTTGCGATGTCATCTGGTATGACGGCGTTGACAACCTGCCCCCATTGCCAGAAGGTTATGGCGAGAGCAAGTTGGCTGACGGCATTCCTGCAAGTGGTCAGGGCGAATATACTCAGCAGAAAATCAATCCTGGCAAGATCATCTATGGTCGCGACCTCACCTTCAAGGGAGCCAGTCACGGCAGTACACTCGAAATCATTCCGAAGGAAAAGGCAGAAGCCATGAAGGACAAGTTGCCTCAGGTGCCTAAGAGCCCAAGCAATCACTACCTCAACTTCCTCCGTGCTTGCAAGGGTGAAGAGAAGACACGCTCTCCCTTCCAGATTGCAGGCGTGCTTTGCCAGGTCTTCTGTCTTGGCGTAATTGCTCAAAGACTGAACACCCAGCTCTTCTTCGACCCACGGACAAAGAAGTTCACCAACAACGAGTTCGCAAACGCCATGCTCTCCGGCATGCCTCCTCGCCGTGGTTGGGAAGAGTTCTACAAGATTGATTAAGGATAACATACAAGTCACATAACCAACAAAAAAAACAATGAAAAAAACGATATTGGTAATGGCGATGTTGGCAATCCTGCCTGCATCTGCAAAGGTAAAGAAAGTCGTTGAACAACCAGCTCCCGTTCCAACAACGGATAATGTTCTGACCGAGCAAGAGCAAAGAGAAGGCTGGAAGCTTCTTTGGGACGGCAAGACAACCAACGGATGGCGTGGAGCAAAGCTTCAGACCTTTCCCGAAAAGGGTTGGCGCATAGAGGATGGCGTCCTGAAAGTGGAAGCTGCAAATGGCGCTGAAAGCGGAAATGGTGGCGACATTGTCACAGACAAGACCTATCACAACTTCATCCTGAAAGTCGATTTCAAGATTACTGAAGGCGCCAACAGCGGCATCAAGTACTTCGTAGACCCTGATATGAATCAGGGCGAAGGCAGTGCCATCGGTTGTGAGTTCCAGATTCTCGACGACTTGCGTCATCCTGATGCAAAGCTTGGTGTGAAGGGCAATCGCAAACTTGCCTCTCTCTATGACCTCATTCCTGCTCCAGAGCAGAAGCCTTTCGACATTACAACTTGGAACACAGCCACAGTTATCGTGCAGGGCAACCATGTAGAGCATTGGCTCAACGGCGTGAAGATGCTTGAGTATGAACGCAATACACAAGAGTGGAACGCACTTGTGGCTTACAGTAAGTACAAGAATTGGCCCAACTTCGGCAATCGTGATGGTCGCATCCTCCTGCAGGATCATGGCAACGAGGTATGGTTCAAGAACGTAAAGATTAAGGAGTTATAATATGAAGAAGCTCGTTTTGGCAGCCATTGCCGCTCTCTTCTGCGCAAATACATTTGCGATAGACGATCCAGTACAATACGTTAATCCGCTTGTCGGCTCACATTCTACTGGCGGTCTGTCTACGGGTAATACTTATCCAGCCATCGCTGTGCCTTGGGGCATGAACTTCTGGACACCCCAGACAGGCAAGATGGGAAATGGATGGTGCTACACTTATGATGCCGAAAAGATACGTGGCTTCAAGCAGACTCACCAGCCAAGTCCTTGGATGAACGACTATGCGATGTTCAACATCATGCCCGAATGTGGCGATGCTCCCATCTATGATGAGGACAAGCGCGCAAGTTGGTTCAGCCACAAGGCAGAAGTTAGCAAGCCACATTATTATAAGGTATACCTTGCGGACTACGACATAACGACTGAGATAGCACCCACCAATCGTGCTGCCATCTTCCGTTTCACAATGCCGGAAGGCAAGAGCTTTGTCATCGTAGATGCTTTCGACCGTGGTTCCTACGTGAAGATCATTCCTGGAGAGAACAAGGTTGTTGGCTACACAACCCGTAATAGTGGTGGCGTTCCACGCAATTTCAAGAACTATTTTGTGCTGCAATTCGACCGTCCTTTCACTTATACTTCCACTGCCGACGAAGGCAAGGAGAGCACTTCTGCCATGGAGATTACGAGCAGACATGCAGCTGCTGCCGTCGGTTTCCAGACAAAGCGAGGCGAGCAAGTCAATGTTCGTGTGGCAAGTTCATTCATCAGCATCGAACAAGCAGAACAGAATCTCAAGGAACTTGGCAGCAAAACTTTGGAACAAGTAAGTGAAGAAGGACGTCAGGAATGGAATAAAGTGCTGAGTGTCATCGATGTGGATGATAATAGTGACGTAGATAGATTGCGTACTTTCTACAGTTGTCTCTATCGCAGCACCCTTTTCCCTCGCAGTTTCTTCGAGATTAATGCGAAGGGCGAGGTTGTTCACTATAGCCCTTACAATGGCGAAGTCCTGCCCGGTTACCTCTTTGCAGATACTGGTTTCTGGGACACTTTCCGCGCTCTTTTCCCGTTGGTTAACCTGATGTATCCTGGCATGAGCCAAAAGATGCAAGAGGGTTGGGCCAATGCTTACAAGGAGAGTGGCTTCCTGCCAGAGTGGAGCGCTCCTGGTCATCGTGCTTGCATGGTTGGAAACAACTCGGCAAGTGTCGTTGCAGACGCTTATCTCAAGGGCATCAGAGGCTATGACATCGATGCACTTTGGGAGGCTGTCAAGCATGGAGCAAATGCCGATCTGCCTCGCACTACCAGTGGTCGCAAGCAATGGCAAACGTATAACAAGCTGGGATACGTTCCTTACGACAGCATTAACGAGAGTGCTGCCCGTACTTTGGAATATGCTTTCGACGATTGGAGCATTTATAAGTTGGGACAAGCTCTTGGCAAACCCGAGAAAGAGATTAAGGTCTATGCCGAACATGCCATGAACTATAAGAATCTCTTCGACAAGAGCCACAATCTCATGCGTGGCAAACTTGCTAATGGCGAATGGGCTCCCAACTTCAATCCTTTCAAATGGGGCGATGCTTTCACAGAAGGCAACAGCTGGCATTACTCTTGGAGTGTGTTCCACGATCCTCAGGGACTTATTGACTTGATGGGTGGCAGCGATGTCTTCAACCAGATGCTCGACAGCGTATTCGTCCTTCCTCCTATCTTCGACGACAGCTACTATGGTGGCGTTATCCATGAGATTCGTGAGATGCAAATCATGAACATGGGCAACTATGCTCACGGCAATCAGCCCATCCAGCATATGATTTACATGTACAACTATAGTGGCCAGCCTTGGAAGACACAGTATTGGCTTCGCGAAACCATGAATCGTATGTACAATGCTCATGCTGACGGATATTGCGGAGACGAGGATAACGGCCAGACTTCCGCTTGGTACATCTTCACGGCTATGGGCTTCTATCCCGTTTGTCCTGGCAGTGGCGAGTATGTTCTTGGCGCACCTTACTTCAAGAAGATGACTTTGCACCTCGAGAACGGCAAGGATGTTGTCATTACAGCTCCCCAACAAAGTGACGAGAACCGTTATGTAGGGACTCTCAAGGTTAATGGTGCTGAGTATGGCAAGAACTTTGTCAAGCACACAGACCTCGTGGCTGGCATGAAGATGGACTATACTATGCAGTCCCAGCCCAACCAACAGCGTGGAACGACGGCTGATGCGGCTCCCTATTCGTTCAGCAAGGAGTACAAGCCTGCCGCTAAAGGTAAGAAAAAGAGATAAAAAGAAGCAGCAATGAAACGACAGTTAATCCTCATTCTTGGCATGCTTGCTTGGGCAGGTTATGCTGCTGCGCAATATCCCGTCACCTATGATGATGAGGCTGAGTGGAAAGCGTATGACGACTTCAATGCAGCTTTCCTTGATAACTCGCGCAACATCTACAAGGCCGACACAAAGCAACCCAATGCCGACCATCGTGGCAACGGCTATCGCGACAACGATGTCTCTGGTTGTGCAGCCGCTATCTGGTGCCAGGCCATCATGTATGATATGGTCATCAATGCCTACAATCGTGCCAAGTTTGAGGGTGACGCTGCTCGTGTCAGGAAGTACAAGAGCTTGCACGACAAGATTTATAGTGGCGAGAAATCGCATTATGTCAAGTTCGACTTCCACGACCCAAACACGAACAACGGCTGGTTTGTCTACGATGACATAATGTGGTGGACATGTGCTTTGGCTCGTGCTTACGAGACTTTTGGCAAGTTAGAGTACCTGCTAAACTCAGAGAAGAGTTTCTGCAGGGTGTGGTATGGCTCCGCCAAGGTGGGCGACGACGGCTCGTATGCTGACCCTGCCCGCTTCGAAGGCAAGTATGGCGGTGGCATGTTTTGGGAGTGGCAGCCCATCGATCATGCCAATCCTCACAAACCTGGCGACTTCCGTTCCGCTTGTATCAATTTCCCAACTGTGATTGCAGCCTGTTTGCTTCATAAACTTGTGCCTGAAGGAAGGACTCCTCCAACAGAGCCTCGTCCTACGAAACAGACTAAGGAGTGGTACCTCGAGAAAGCCAAGGAAATCTATGCTTGGGCAGATGCTACGCTTGTCAACAGTTCTGGCCGAGTGGCTGACGGCATTCATGGTGGCGGTCCTGAGTTTACGGACCATCTCTACAATCAGGCCACATATATTGGCGCAAGCTGCTTGCTCTACAAACTTACTGGCGAGAGCAACTATCTGACTAAGGCCAAAAAGGCTGCCGACTATGTGATAGACAACATGTGCACCAATTATGTCCTCAAATATGAGAACGGCTATGAGCAAGGCATCTATGCCGCCATCTATGCGCAGTACATGAGGATTCTCATCTATGACTGTGATTTGGACTACAATTCGACGAGGACGTACATGTTGCATATCCAGCGAAATATCCAGAAGGCCTATACCTACAGAGACCAGACTCGCGGCATCCAAAAAGGGAACTTCGCCCAACGAACATCGGAGAGCGATGTTGTGGAGAGTTATGGAGCTAGCGGTATGCCTGCACTTATGCTGATGTTCCCTGCAAGTGACACTGCCACACCTATAGATGAGGTTAAGGACGAAGCGAACAATGGCTCGTCGGATGTCTATGCCCCTGATGGGAAAATAGTCAAGAAGAACGCCACCCAAGAGCAGTTGGCGCAGCTTGACAACGGGCTTTACATCTTTCAGAAGAAGAAGTATCTCGTCAAATGAATAAACGCCTCTAGGGTTAATGCCAAACGACTACAGTGACGATGGCCATCGTCACGTTTGATGTTTGCCTTTGTCACGTTTGATGTTTGCCAACGACACACGTGATGTTTGCCAACGACACACGTGATGTTTGCCATCGACACGTGCCACGTTTGCAGTCAAGCCATGGGATGACGTAACAACCTGAAAACTATGAAGAAAAGAAATTTGTATCTGCTGGTGGCCATCGCCCTGCCAATCGTGCTCGCGTATGCTGGCGTCCGTCTCGCCAATCACCTTCAGAACCGTCCTTCCGACCCGACGGAAGACTCCAGCCAGTTCGTCACGCTCACCGACGCAGTGCCCGATGCCATCTTGGAAATCAGGTATTTCAGCACCTACAATTTCGTCGGAACTCGCATTGACGGATACTTTGAGCCCATAGCTTTGATGACGAAAATGGCTGCGGACAGTCTCAAGGCTGTCAGCGACGATGTGAAAGCCTTAGGTTATCGCCTGAAAATCTACGACGCCTACCGCCCCCAGAAAGCTGTCGACCACTTTGTTCGTTGGGCGGAAAACATCCCAGATACATTGATGCGACAGTTCTTCTATCCCGACCTCGACAAGAGCGTCCTCTTCGACCAAGAGTACATCTGTGCCAAGAGCGGGCATACGAGAGGTTCCACAGTTGACCTGACGCTCTTCGATATGAGGAAGGAAAAGGAGTTGGATATGGGTGGAACGTTCGATTGGTTTGGTCCTGAGAGTCATCCCGACTTTTGTGGCGATCCTGAAACACAGGAGTATACTGGCGACAATGGCAAGAGTCCTGCAGGTCGCAGTATTACTGCTGAGCAGTTCTGCAATCGCATGATTCTTCGTGAGGCCATGATGCGTCATGGATTCAAGCCGTTCCCAACAGAGTGGTGGCACTTCTGCTTGGTCGACGAACCCTTTCCTGACACCTACTTCAACTTCCCGGTTCGGAAACTTTAACGCTTCGTAGGAATCTTTGCCACAAGTCCGCAAACAGTTCCCAGACAAACACCAATGGTGTTGGCGGCAAAGTCGAGCCATTCGCCACTTCGGCAAGTGGTCAGATGGGTCTGTGCCAGTTCCATCAGTCCGCCAAAGGCGATGGGGGCCAGGAAAGCGAAAAGCATCAGTTTCCAAGTGTTCCATTGTTGGTGCGAACGTCTGTATTCCAACCAGATGATGAGTGTCAACACTCCGTACATGACCATATGGGTCCATTTGTCGGCAAGAGGGACATGGACTCCCACCTTCACGTCGGGAATGGGCAACAGGGAAAGCAGGACAATGCAGGTTGCCACAAAGAGTGCGAAGGGGTAGCGGCACAAGTATTTATGTAGCATATAAGTACTCTTTTTCTGTATTTTGCTGCAAAGATACGGCTTTTTTATGTATATTTGCAACGAATTTTGTGAAAAACTGCGCCACATGAATTCGAGTAATACAGCAAGAGGAAGCTTTGGAAGTCAGCTTGGAGTCATCTTGGCTTCGGCTGGTTCGGCTGTCGGATTGGGCAATATCTGGCGTTTCCCCACCGAGGTCGGAAAGGGTGGGGGAGCTGCTTTCATCCTCATCTATCTGGGTTTCATCTTCCTGCTGGCAATGCCAGTCATGATCAGCGAGTTCGTCATCGGACGTTCTGCTCGCAGCAATGCCATCGGAGCTTTCCAGAAGCTTGCGCCGAAAAAGTTGTGGATAGTGGCTGGCATGATGGGCGTACTTGGAGGTTTCCTCGTGCTTTCCTTCTATTCTGTGGTAGCAGGATGGACCCTTCATTACACAGTTCAATCGGCTTTGGGACAGCTTCAGAGTCAAGGTGAAACTGACTTCGGAGCACTTTTCAACGCCTTCGTGTCCGACCCTTGGCAGCCCGTCATCTATCTTACTGTCTTCCTCTTGTTGACGCATCTTGTCGTTTCA
>JAEEGF010305283.1_pt1 | contig 32138 bp, 26 predicted proteins | sample 9134171 | NCBI WGS metagenome assembly JAEEGF01 (sample SAMN16246542, study PRJNA631951) | gut metagenome | biome: gut microbiome; feature: rumen; material: AP-attached | host: Bos | place: Iran: Karaj | collected 2018-10 | reverse complement strand
GGACATGACGAAAGAGAGCAGACATTAAACCAGCTCCTTGTTGAGATGGACGGCTTTGGTATAAATGAAGGCATCATCGTTATGGCGGCTACCAACAGAATAGATATCCTTGACCCTGCCATCTTAAGACCGGGCCGTTTTGACAGAAAGATATCTGTAGGAAGACCTGATGTACGAGGCAGAAAAGAGATTCTTGAGGTACACACCAAGAACAAACCTCTTGCAGAGGATGTTAACCTTGAAACTGTGGCTCAGACTACCGCAGGCTTTACAGGCGCAGATCTTGAGAACCTTATGAATGAATCTGCCATCAGAGCAGCTAAAGAAAACAGGCAGTTTATCAAAGATGAGGACGTTAAGAAGTCTCTTATCAAAGTCGGTATCGGCGCAGAGAAGAAGAGCCGTGTTATTTCCGATGAAGAAAAGAAGATCACCGCTTATCATGAGGCAGGACATGCTATCCTTTACCATGTGCTTCCTGATGTGGGTCCTGTTTATACGGTTTCTGTTATTCCTACGGGTGATTCGGCAGCAGGCTACACTATGCCTCTTCCTGAAAAGGATGAGATGTTTAATACAAAGGGCCGCATGATGCAGGATATAATCGTTGCCCTTGGCGGACGTGTTGCGGAAGAGATCATTTTTGATGACATCACAACAGGTGCATCCGGAGATATCAAATCTGCCACAAAGACTGCAAGAGCTATGGTCACAAAGTTTGGATTTACCGACAAGATCGGTCTTATCAACTATGATAACGACGATGATGAGGTATTTATCGGACGTGATCTTGGTCATACTAGAAACTACAGCAATGAAGTAGCAAACAAGATCGATGAAGAGGTTAAGGCCATTATCGATTCCTGCTACGCAGAGGCCAAGAGGATCATTAACGAGAATATCGATATTCTTCATAAGTGTGCCGCTCTCCTTATAGAAAAGGAGCGTATCGGCAGAGATGAGTTCGAGGCTCTTTTTAACGAACAATAATATATTTGATTCATGGCGTCAGGCTTTTTACATAAGCCTGGCGCTTTTTTCACGTTTTAATGGCGGATTTTAAACATAATTGCAAATAAATGATACATAATCGCAAAAAATAATCATTGAAGACACAATACAGAAATGAGAGAATATTAACAAATGTTATAAAAAGTATAGGAAGTGCAGTATGGAAAAGAAATGGATAATTGGGCTGTTGTGTTTTTCTTTGAGTGTAAGCCTTGGGGGCTGCGGTCTTTTGCCAAAGGAAGAAGAACTTAGAAGAACACCGGTGGTAAGAGACTTTGCGGGAGCATCTTACAACTATGCCAAAGTGGGAAGAGGAGACGTGATCCGCACAAAGACCGTAAGGTGTTTATTTGCCTCTGCAAAGGAAGAACAGCTTTCTTTTGCGGTGGGAAGTGAAAAAGTGGCAAGTGTTTTTGTAAGCCTCGGTGATACGGTAAAAGAGGGGGACGTACTTGCAGAAACAGACACAGAGGGCCTTAGGGCAGAACTTAAAGAAGTAGGGTACGACATAAAAAGAGAAGAACTTAAGATAAAACATCTTAAGGAGCTGATAAGCGCAGATCCTGACGGTGCTGCGGGCTATAAAGTATCTCTTGATGAACTTTCAAATACCCACGAGTTTACTCTCCTTAAAAAAGAGGCCTTACAGGAAAAGATATCAGAAAGACAGATAACAGCAAAGACTGCCGGAACAGTTTCTTACGTAAAGAGCGAGCTTAAAGGAAGTATTACAAAGGTTGGAGAAGCTGTAATAAAGGTAGTCAGCGGAGATGAGTGTTATTTTACAGCAGAAAAGCCGGACCCTGATGTTAAAGATGGCGATGCCGTAGAGGTAATGGTTGGAAGCGTGGCCTACGAGACCATAGCAAAGTATGACGGAGACACTCTTTATTTTGTGGCGGAAAATGCAGCCGAACAGCCTGATGTCGGAAGCAGAGGAAACGCCAATATAGTGCTTGGAAAGGCTGAAGATGTACTTTATCTTCCAAATACCGTTATTCGCAGCATTGGCGGAAAAAAAGCCGTATATTACGAAAATGAGGACGGGCTTAAAGATCTTAAATATATCGATACGGGCCTTGAGGGCGATATTTACACAGAGATAACAGGCGGACTCTCCTTTGGGGATGAGGTATTATCAAACTAAGAACAAAGAGGAAGAAAAGATGAAAAAAACAAGATATATACCGATACTCCTGACACTTACGTTTTTGCTTTCGGCCTGCGGTAAGGAAGCGGCAGAGGTACCTGAACTTAAGGTGCCGGTTTCGGTTGAATTTGACACAGCATTTGTAAACAGAGGAGACATTTGCAATTACAGATATTACGATGCAAAGATAATCCCTGTTACCACGGAGATCAAATCCGAAGAAGGCGGGCTTTTAAAAGAGGTGCTTATTAATGTGGGCGATCACGTAAATGCAGGCGATATTATAGCAAGATATAACGACGAAGAGGCAAAAGCAAGGCTTGAAAGTCTTGATGCCGAGATCGAATATAACAGGAAGAAAAGCATTTGCGAAAATGAGATAGCCGCTGAGCGTGCAAGTACAAGCGGAAGTGAGCTTGATAAGCTTCTTTTAAAGCAGCAAAAGGAAACTCAGGCTCTGGAGATGCAGATACTAAACGAAAAAAGAGCTGAAGTCTTAAATGAGATCGGTGAATGCGACATAGTAGCTCCTGAAAGCGGAAATGTGGTATATGTTGCAAATGCCGGATACATTAACAAAGACGGCTTTATTGCCATAACGGCAGACGAGGAAAAAGTCCTTGCAAGAAGCGAATTTATAAACGATCAGATCATCTCGCGGTCTGATAGCATAACTGTCTTTCATAACGGGGAAGAGACAAAGGTAACTCCAAGACCTTATGAAAGAAGCGATTATGTGGCGGCTACGCTTCGCGGCGGTACGTTTTATACGTACTACGATATAGAAAAGAAAACTGACAGCATGAAGGCGGGGGATTATGCCCAGCTTATCATAAGATACAACTCCAAAAAAGATGTACTGACTGTGCCAAACACCACTCTTTCAATGGATTCGGAAGGGTATTATGTGTATAAGCAGGAAAAAGGTACAAGAGTAAAGTGCCGGGTAGCGATCGGCGTAAAGAACGAGCTTGAAGCAGAGGTGCTTGACGGCCTTTCGGAAGGAGATGAGATCTATGTTAAGAACTAAAAGGGTGGCGGCTGCTATTATCCTTGCGGTATTAACACTTTCTTCCTGCGGAAAGGAAGCGGAAAAAGGTGAGGCTCTCATTTACGAGAATACTGCCACAAATACCGCTACGGAAGGGTACAAAACGATAAAACCTGAAAAAGGGACATATATTAAGACAGCTAATTTTGAAGGAAGCATGTATTTTCCAAACAAAGAGGAAATAGTTTACACAGGAAGCGAAGCGGTATTAAAAAAGATCTGCGTAAGCTTTGGAGATGAGGTAAAAGCAGGAGACCTTATAGCTGAAATAGAAGTTATTTACGATGAGCTTGATCTTAAAAAGCTGGAGCTTGATATTAAAAACGCTGAAAATTCCTTTGAGGCGGGACTTAAGGCTTTTGATGACAGCAAAGAAGGTAAGGCGCGCAAAGAGCTTTATATCCTTGAAAACAGCAAATATCTTGATATGCTTAAAAAATCACTGGCAGATTTTAATGAGAGGATCTCGGTAAAAGGGATTTATGCCGCAAATGACGGAATAGTGTCAAATGTTGACTCTATCAGTATTGGCGACAAGCTTACTTACGGAACGCATATTGCAACTACGTATGATCCGAATGAGATCTGGATGGAGCTTAGCGATTATGCCTGTGACCTTCGCTACGGAATGGAGATAACCCTGGAGACAGGCGTGGCTAAGAACAGGCAGCAGTTTACGGGAACCGTGATTTATTGCGACGACATTTTACCGGATTCCCTTAAGAAGGGCGTAGCTTACGCAAAGCTTAACGATCCGCCTTCGGCAGGTGCATTTATGAACACCTCTATCAGGGCAAATGTCATTGATATAAGCGGTGTGATCCTGGTGCCAAGAAACGCTGTGGAGCCTGCAGATACAGAGAATTACGTAAGGACCATAGAAAACGGTAAACCGCACAAACGTCAGGTCATAAAGGGCGGGCAAAATACGGATGTTGCCTGGATCGTAAGGGGCCTTGACGAAAATATAGACGTAATAAACGGAAGGTAGAGGGGAAATGCTTAAATTTGTATTGCAAAAACTGATTCATAAAAAATGGATGGTATTCAGTCTTGTGATCGGTAACATCCTTCTTATTGCCATAGCTGTAAGTACGCCTATGTACAGGGACGCATCCCTTAAAAGAATGTTAAACGATGACATGGATACCTATCTTAACGAAAAAGATATATATCCTACAAGAGTCATAATAAACGGAACAAGAGCCGGAAGCAACCCAAAGTCGGACGAAAGGTTTGATGAGAGCAGAGCGGACGCAGATCGCCTGGGAGATGTTTTCGGGCTTCCCGTACTTAACAGGGTGGATCACTACTATGTGGACTACATTAATACCACATCAGCCCTTGATAAAGATGTAAACAATGAGCTCTCAAATGTTTCCGTGGGTACAATGTCGGGTCTTAAAGATCATATCAGTATCGTTTCCGGGCAGATGTACAAGAGCGAGCCTGATAACGGCGTTATTGAGGCTATCGTAAGCGAGAGCGCCTTTGTAAAGATGAACCTCATTGTGGGTGAGGAGATAGTGGCAGAAAAAGTAAAAGACCCGGAAGGAAATCCTTTAAGACTCAGAATAAGCGGTGTTTTTAAGGGCGAGGAAAAAGGAGACGGATACTGGGTGTATTCGCCAAATTCTTATGTAAAGTCGCTCTTTATAGACGAGGACATATTTAACAAACGCTTTGCGGATAAGAGCTACTATGGCAGAGACCTTAATGCCAACTGGTTTGTTCTTCTTGATTACACATATATGGAGCCTGAGAAGGTATCGGAGTATTTAAAGATAAGCGCGGGCTTTAAAGAAACCTACGACAAGCTGGTTTCTTACGGTTACAGAGAAGTTTTTTCAAAGATCCTTACAGATTACCAGGCAAAGGAAAAGAAGATCGAGGTAACGCTTATCGTGCTTCAGATCCCTGTTCTTGTGCTGCTTTGCTCATTTATCTTTATGATATCCGGGCAGATGCTTGAACTTGAACAAAATGAGATATCAATACTTAAGAGCAGGGGCTCAGGAAAAGGCCAGATAATAACCGTATATCTTTTACAGTCACTTGTCATAGCCGCTGCCGGCCTTGCTATAGGCCTTCCTTTTGGAGTATTTATATGTAAGGCGGTGGGCTCTGCAAATGCTTTCCTTGAGTTTGTGTCAAGACGTGCACTTAATGTAAGGATAAACGCAGGTGTTCTTGCTTACGGCGGCGGCGCTGCTCTAGCGGCAATACTTGCCATGACTATACCTGTTATCAAGTACTCAAATGTGGGTATAGTTGATTACAAGAGAAAGAAAAACAAGAAAAAAGACAAAGCTTTTTGGCAGAAAATGTATCTTGATGTGATTATACTTGCGGTTTCACTTTACGGACTTTATTCATTTTCTAGGCAAAAAGACGTTATGCTTAAAGAAGTTCTGACAGGAGAGAGCGTAGATCCGCTTCTTTTTATCAGCTCTTCGCTTTTTATAATAGGCGCGGCGCTTGTATCTCTTCGTATACTTCCGCTTATAACGGCGCTTATCTACCGGATCGGTAAAAAGCACTGGGCTCCGAATACCTACGCGTCCTTCCTTCAGATACTGCGTACGGGAAGCAAACAGCGCTTTATCATGGTGTTTATCATGCTTACCGTGGCGCTTGGTATCTTTAATGCTTCCACTGCAAGGACAATCCTTTCAAATGCGGAAAGAAACCTTAAGTACATAACAGGTGCCGACATTGTTCTTAAAGAGCAGTGGCCAAGCAACGAGTCAAGCATGGAAAACAATCCGGGAGCGACTCTTACATATACGGAGCCCGATTACAGCAAATTTGAAGAGATACCGAATGCGGCCTGCGTTACAAAGGTTTACAGAAACGATAACGCCCAGGTAAGCTCGGGAACAGAGCGTATAAAGGAAGTTGAACTTCTTGGTATCATATCGGACGAATTTGGAAAGACAGCTAATTTTGAAGAAGACCTGTTTCCGGTACACCCGTTTAATTATCTTAATGCATTTGCGGGAAATACAAATGCGGTAATAGTTTCGTCAAACTTTGAAAACCTCGGTTATCACCTTGGAGATCCGATCTATTACCAGGCGGGAAGCGGCGGAACGTTAATGGGAGTTATTTACGGCTTTGTGGATTATTTCCCGACCTACGAAAAATCTGTAAAGACCATTACGCCCGACGGGGATCTTAAAGATACCTCAAGGTATCTTATAGTTGCACACCTTGCAAAGATACAGGAAGAGACCGGAGTTCTTCCGTACGAGGTGTGGATAAAACTTAACGGCAGCAGCAAAGAAGTGTATAACTTTGTTACGGAAAGAGACTTAAAGCTTTCTAAATACACCGACCTTAGCGCTGAGATAGTGGCACTTAAAAACGACACTGTATTTCAGGGTACAAGCGGTATTCTTACCATAAGCTTTATCGTGGTTCTCGTTCTTTGCGTTGCAGGTTTCCTTATTTACTGGATCCTTTCCATAAGGTCAAGAGAACTTCTTTTTGGTATTTTCAGGGCCATGGGTATGACCATGAAAGAGATAGTTCTTATGCTTGTAAATGAGCAGATCTTTATATCGGGCCTTTCTATCTGTATGGGCAGCGTTATTGGATTTGTGGGATCAAAGCTATACATACCTCTTATCCAGCTTGCTTACTCTGCAAAGGCACAGATGGTGCCTCTTGATATACTTACGGAAAGCAGAGATATGATAAGGCTCTTTGCAGTTGTTATCGGAGTATTGTTTATCTGTATGGGCATACTTGGAGTATTGATAAAGAAGATCAACATATCTAAGGCTCTTAAGCTTGGGGAGGATTAAAGATGATCAAAGTTGAAAATGTGAACAAGATCTTCCCGATAGCGGGAGGAGAAAGCTTTCATGCATTAAAGGATATAAATATTGAGATTCCCGGCGGATGTCTTTCAATCCTTAAAGGGCGCTCAGGTTCAGGTAAGACCACGCTTATGAACATACTTGGAGCCCTTGACAGGCCTACATCAGGCAGCGTGTTTTTTGATGACAAAAACATAACCGGACTTAGTGATGCGGAAAGGGACTTGCTTAGGCGCAAAGAGATCGGATTTGTATTTCAGTCCGTTGCCCTTATACCTATGATGACAGCTTACGAAAACGTTGAGTTTTCATTAAGGCTTGCAGGCTTTGAAGGCGACAGAAAGGCAAGAGCCGAAGAGGCACTGAGGCTTGTGGGGCTTGCGGGAAGAGCAGGGCACCTGCCGCAGGAAATGTCAGGCGGTGAGCAGCAGCGAGTTGCAATAGCAAGAGCCATAGCCCACAGGCCAAAAGTCCTTTTTGCAGATGAGCCAACAGCAGAACTTGATACAAATACGGGGCTTCATGTGGTAAAGATCTTTAAGGATCTTGTGGCATCTGAAGGGATAACCGTGGTTATGACTACGCACGATACAGGCCTTATGGAAATAGGCGATGCGGTATTTGAGCTTGAGGACGGTGAGATCATAAATGGCTAATATGATAGAGTGCGAGAATCTCGTAAAGATATACAAAACAAAAGATATAGAGGTGCTGGCGCTGCAGGGCCTTGAACTTACCGTTGAGGAAGGCGAGCTTATGGCAATAATCGGTAATTCCGGAAGCGGTAAGTCCACATTCTTAAATATGATAGGCGGACTTGACAGACCGTCTGCCGGGCGCCTTATAGTAGACGGAAAAGATCTTTTCAAGCTTTCCGAAAAGGAACTGGTGGAATATAAAAAGAGCACCGTCGGCTTTGTATGGCAAAATAACGGAAGAAACCTTCTTCCTTACCTTTCTGCAATTGAAAATGTAGAAATGCCAATGCTTTTTGCAGACCCTAAAGATAAGAGAAAGAGGGCGGAAGAGCTTCTTGATCTTGTGGGTATGAGCCACAGGAAAAACAGCAAGCTTAATCAGCTCTCAGGCGGCGAGCAGCAGCGTATAGCCATAGCCATAGCTCTAGCCAACAGGCCAAAGCTCCTTCTTGCAGACGAGCCAACAGGCTCTGTGGACCTTAAGACAAGCGAGTATATCCTTGATGTGTTCAGAAAGCTGAACAAAGAACTGGGGCTTACCATAGTCATAGTTACACACGATAAGCACCTTGCCTCTAAGGTAAACAGAGTGGTAGCCATAAGAGACGGAAAAACAAGCAGCGAGCGTATAATGAAAAGTGACTATAAAAAGCAGCTTGAGGGTATGGCAGGCTTTGAAGAAGAAGGCCTTCAGGAAGAGTATGCCGTACTTGATAAGGCGGGCAGAGTTCAGATCCCAAGAGAACTGCTTGACGAGGCCGGCATCGACGGAAATAAGGTCAAAATAGAGCTAAATGACGGCAAAATAGTACTTTTGCCTATGGAAAAATGAACAGTTTGTTAACGAGTATGGCAAATTGCACAAAAGAAAATTTAATTTAGGGCAAAGTTTGTGCACACTTATGTTGCGACTGCTGATATAATAACACTCGTAAACCCCAATACATTATATAGTTTTTGCTACACCCCATAAGTAACAAAAATACCTTCTCCAAAATAGGACGCTTCCCCAAAGCGTCCTATTTTACTATGCAGATTTGGGTGAATTCTTGAAATGGACACAATTCTGTGCTATAATGCGAAATGCAGTTTTACATAAGAAAGAAGAGGATTTTTGAATGAAAAGATCAATAGTATTTTTGCTTTTAATATGCCTTGTTTTAGGACTTAGTGCATGTGGAAAGACTAAAGAGGCAGATGCAGATACAAATAACAGCAGCGCTGCCGAAGGTACCGGTACAGGAGATGAGAGTAGTGAGCAGCAGGATATGAGCGACGTTAAGCCTGTTACTCCTGAGATCGCTCTTGCAGAAGATGGCTCAAATGCACTTGAGTATTACGCACAGTTTATCGAAGTAAACGATTACAAGGGTATTGCTTATACTCCTGTTACTGTAGAAGTTACAGATTCAGACGTTAAGAACTATGTAAACAATTTCCTTCAGGAAAAAGCCACAAAGAACCAGATTACCGACAGAGCTGTAAAAGACGGTGACGATGTCTGCATGTACTACGAAGGACATCTTGCTTCTGACGATACACAGTTTGACGGCGGCACAGGAACCATCGACTCTCTCGTTATTGGTTCAGGCTCATTTATCCCGGGCTTTGAAGAGCAGGTAGTGGGCCAGATGCCGGGTACAGATTTTGATGTTAAGGTTACATTCCCTGAGGCCTACAGACCTGAAGGCTCAGCAGGAAGCGAGCTTAACGGTGCAGAGGCTATTTTCCATTGTAACGTTAAGTATATTTCAGAAACAGTTCTTCCTGATTATACAGATACTTATATAGCAGAGAATACAGAGTATGAAAACATCGCTGCTTTTGAGACAAATGCTAAAGCGGAGCTTCGCGAGCAGAAGCTTTCAGACGCTGAGAGTGAAAAGCAGAACGAGATATTTACTACACTTGTTAACAATTGCAAGTTAAAAGCAGTGCCACAGGATACATACGATACTTATTACAATTCACAGTATGACCTTTACGCAAAAGCTGCAAAAGACAACGGAATGGAGTTTGAGGAGTTCATCAATTCTTACCTTGGAACAACTCTTGACAGCTTTACTGCTTACCTTAACTCCTACGCTATCGGTACTTCAGGTCAGGTAGTTCTTTTTAGAACGATTGCTGCAAAAGAAGGCTTTACCGTAAGTGATGAAGAGTATAATGAGGGTCTTGATACAGCTTACGCTCAGATGGGTACTACCTACGAGAGCAGGGAAGCCCTTGAAGAAGTTTACGGACAGATCATAAAAGACAACATTTTACTCAGAAAAACAATGCAGTTTGTACTTGATAACGCTGTTGAAAAATAAGGAGAACGACCATGGAACTGCTTAAGGAAAGAATCAGAAAAGACGGAAAGGTCCGCGGAACCGATGTACTTAAGGTTGATTCATTTTTAAATCACCAGATGGACATTGAACTTTTTGAAGAGATAGGTAAGGAATTTGCAAGAAGATTTGAAGACGAAAAGATTACCAAGATCCTTACTATAGAGGCTTCAGGTATTGGTATTGCCTGCATAGCCGCAAGATATTTTCATGTTCCTGTTGTATTTGCCAAAAAGAATCAGACAAAGAATATCGCCGGAGATGTTTACACCAGCAAAGTAGAATCCTTTACCCACGGAAGAGTTTACGACATTATAGTTTCAAAGGATTACCTCGGTCCTGATGACAAAGTTCTTATCATAGACGATTTCCTTGCAAACGGTGCGGCACTTATGGGACTTTCGCAGCTTGTAAAAGATGCGGGAGCCACACTTGTAGGATGTGGCATAGTTATAGAAAAAGGCTTCCAGCCGGGCGGAAAGATGCTCCGCGATAAGGGAGTCAGAGTAGAGTCACTTGCCATAGTTGATGCTATGAGCGAGGAAAATGGCGTAACTTTCAGAGATTAATACTTGACATATGATACCGGGTGCAAAGTAAACCCGGTATTATCTGTATAATGGCATAGTTGTAATATTTTTAGGAGGACATTCATGAAAAAGAAAGCAGGAGTGCTTGCAGTTATATTTCTCGTACTTGTTGCCGCAGCCGCAGGGGTCATTGCCATAGGCAAAAACACCGGCAGACAAAGCGATGAAAAGAAAATAGTAGCCAGTTTTTACCCGGTTTATGTTATAGCTGAAAACCTTTGCGATGGTATAGACGGCGTAAGCGTCAGCAATATGACTCCAAATCAGACCGGATGTCTTCACGACTATCAGATGACCACTGAAGATATGAAAAAACTTGAGGATGCTGATATTTTTGTGCTTAACGGCGGCGGGATGGAAACCTTTGTAGAGAAGGTGGTTTCAGAGATGCCGGGGCTTACTCTTCTTTATACGGATGAGGGCGTTGATATGCTTGAAAGCGATGAGGAAGAGGGCGAGTATAACGCGCACGCATGGCTTGAGCCTTCAAGGTACAAAAAGCAGGCAGAAAATATGGCAAAAGGTCTTGCAGATGCAGACCCTGCAAATAAAGAAAAGTATTTTGAAAATCTTGATAAATATACCGCAAAAATAGACGAGGTCGCTAAAGAGTACGAGAGCTTTTTTGCCGGTAAAGAAAACAGGAGAAACACCATTATCTTCCACGAAGCATTTGAGTATCTTTCTCTTTTTGCTCCGGTTGACGTTCTGGCTGCAGTAGAAGTAGAAGGCGACAACAGCGCTCTTTCTGCAGGTGAACTTGCGGAAGTGGTAGATACGGTAAATTCGCAAAACATTGATTTTATCATAGTTGAAGAGCAGTACAGACTCTCTATAGCAGACAGGATCGCAGAAGAGACAGGAGCCGACGTCCTTGTGCTTGACTCCCTTGTAACGGGTGATGGAAGCAAAGATGCCTGGATAAACGGCATGAAGGATAACCTTGATAAATTAAAAAAGTATTTTTAATCTGAAGAGTATGATATAATCAAACCAAAGCAGGTTTTTTATTAATATATGGGCGGTAAAAGATGGCGCATAAACATGAGATAAAGCACGGTTGCGGCTTTCATTGCATAAAAATGAATAATCTTGGCGTGACTATCGGCGGAGATGTTATATTGCAGGATATAAATCTTCACGTTCACTGCGGATCGCTTACCGCAGTAATAGGACGCAACGGGGCCGGAAAATCCACCCTTCTTAAGTGTATACTTGGCGAGATCCCTCATGAGGGCGAGATCAAGTTTACGGATCTTAAAGACGGAAAGACCAAAAAGCTTAAGATAGGATATGTTCCGCAGTCGCTCCACATCGAAAAGAACAGCCCTATAAGCGTATATGACCTTATAGCCGGGTATGTTACAAAGTTCCCTGTTTTCCTTGGCAAAAGGAAAAAGGTATACGATATGGTCAAAGAGCATCTTGATGTATTTCAGGCGAGTGACCTCATTGATAAGTGCGTATGTGACCTTTCGGGAGGAGAACTTCAAAGAGTGCTTCTTTCGCTTGCCACTATGCCGGTACCAAATCTTCTGGTACTTGATGAGCCGGCTGCAGGTATTGATGCAAACGGGATCAAGTCTTTCTACGATACCTTAAAACTTATAAAAGATAAATATGACCTTGCGGTTATCCTTGTTTCCCACGATCTTGAGTACGTAAAGGAATATGCAGATACCGTGGTCCTTATAGATAAAACCGTGCTCTGTCAGGGTACACCTGAGGAGGTATACGAAAGTCCGGAGTTTAACGGTGTGTTTGGAGTAAATGTATGATAAGCGAGATGCTAAAATATGAGTTTATGAAAAATGCTTTTCTTGCGGTGCTTGTTATCACACCGCTTTTTGGCTTGCTTGGAACCGTTGTGGTGAGCAAAAAGATGGCGTTTTTCTCAGATGCCCTGGGGCATTCAGCTCTTACCGGCATGGGTATAGGCGTTCTTCTTGGAATAGCAGATACTGACCTTTCCATGGCTCTCTTTGGCGTGGCATTTGCGCTTCTTTTAAATTTTATAAAAAGGAAAAATGTCATCTCAAATGATACCGTTATCTCGGTATTTGCCTCGCTTTCGACAGCACTTGGTCTTGTTATACTCTCTAAGGGCGGCAATTTTTCAAAGTACTCAGGGCTCCTTGTTGGCGATATCTTAAGCATATCAAGAAAACAGGTTATCATTATCGCAATTGTTCTTGCCGTAACCCTGATCTTCTGGGCGGTATGCTTTAACAGCCTTCATGAGATAAGCATAAGTGAAAGCCTTGCAAAGAGCCGCGGCTTAAATGTTAAACTTTACGACAACCTTTTTGCGATCCTTCTTGCACTTATCGTAATGCTTACCATCAAGTGGGTGGGGATCCTTATAATCAACGCCCTGCTTATAGTGCCTGCTGCAGCGGCAAGAAATCTTTCTTCAAATGAGAAAGAGTACCACATTTTTTCGGTGGCTATAGCACTGTTTTGCGGCATAATGGGGCTTTTGCTCTCATACTTTATAAATGTTGCGGCAGGTCCTATGATAGTAGTATTTGCGGCAATCATATTTTTTATTACATTGTTTGTAAGACCTTTACTTAAATAAATCCGGAGGCGTTTACGATGAAACAGAAATATCTTCGCATAACAGTTAACCTTCTTGTTTTTATCGTTACGGTGTTGCTTTGCGTTTTTTTGCTGCCAAGACTTATACTGTTTTTTATGCCTTTTGTTGTGGGCTGGGTGATATCTCTTATAGCAAATCCGCTTGTTAAACTTCTTGAAAAGCATGTTAAGATTAAAAGGAAGGCAGGCTCGGTCATTATAATCGTGCTTGTTCTTGCCATTGTTATCCTGCTTATGTATCTTGTTGTGGCAGCTATCGTTAAAGAAGTCATAGGTATTGTAAACAGCGCGCCTGATATCATTGAGTCTTTTAAAAGCCAGCTTGACCTTATAACATCAAAACTTGGAGGCGTATATGATAAGCTTCCAAAGGATGTGCAGGGGCTTTTGACAAGAGCCGAGGCTTCTTTCACTGATTTTGTAACAGGTATTTTTTCAAACCTTGGCAAAGCTGGAACCGACGGCGCCACAGGTTTTGCAAAGGGCTTTGTTGAAGGCTTTCTTATGGTGATCATTACCATAGTTTCGGCTTATTTCTTTGTTGCAGACAGGGAAGAGCTTGCAGTTGTTATTAAAAAGATCACTCCCAAGGCGGTATATGAAAAGATAATCATGATCCGCGACAATTTCGGTAAGGCTTTTGGCGGATATTTCAAGGCACAGTTTAAGATAATGATCGTTATTACCCTTATTCTTTTTATAGGCCTTGAAATAATGCGGGTTGATTATTCATTTGTTATCGCTCTCATTATTGCATTTTTAGACCTTCTTCCGGTACTTGGAACCGGAACGGTCCTTGGTCCATGGACAGTGATCGAGATCTTTAACGGCAATTACCTTTTTGCTGTCGGTCTCGTTGCTTTATATATCATATGTCAGGTAGTCAAGCAGGTTCTTCAGCCTAAGATGGTGGGAGACTCTATAGGCATGAACCCTTTGCTTACCCTTTTCTTCATGTTTGTGGGTTATAAATTTGGAGGAATGGCGGGCCTTATTATCGGCATACCTGTAGGTATGGTCCTTGTCAATTTCTATCAGGCGGGAGTTTTTGATGATGTTATCGCAGACTTTAAGACTGTGGCGGCAGATATCAACAATCTTCGCAAATTGCCGGATGAGGTACTTGAGATAGAAAAGGAAGACAGGGAAGAAAGAGAGAACAAAAACAAAGAAAACAAAGGAGAGTAAAAATGATCGATCTTAAGGGGAGAAGCTTTCTGAAATTACTTGATCTTACGCCGGAGGAGATAGAATATCTTGTTGATCTTGCGGCAAAGTACAAGGCAAAGAAGAAAGCACATGAGATGCACGACGATTTTAAGGGGCGTAACATTGCCCTCATTTTCGAAAAGACCAGTACAAGGACAAGGTGCTCATTTGAAGTGGCGGCACATGACCTTGGAATGCATGTAACTTACCTTGACCCGAGCGGCTCCCAGATAGGTAAGAAAGAGAGTATTGCAGATACCGCAAGAGTACTTGGAAGGATGTACGACGGTATCGAGTACAGAGGTTTTGAACAGACTATAGTTGAAGATCTTGCAAAGTATGCCGGTGTCCCTGTGTGGAACGGCCTTACAAACGAGTTCCACCCGACACAGATGATAGCAGACCTGCTTACCATCAAAGAGCAAAAGGGTAAGCTTTCCGGTGTAAAGCTTGTATATATGGGCGATGCAAGGTACAATATGGGCAATTCGCTTATGGTTGCCTGCGCTAAGATGGGTATGCATTTTGTGGCATGCACCTGCAAAAAGTATTTCCCTGACGAAGCCCTTGTAAATACCTGCAGGGAGATCGCAGCCAAAACAGGCGCAACTATAGAACTTATAGAAGACGTTAAGACCGCTACAAAGGATGCAGACGTTATTTATACAGACGTCTGGGTATCTATGGGCGAGCCAAGTGAGATCTGGGCAGAGAGACTTAAAGATCTTTACCCATATCAGGTTAACGCCGCTGCATTTGCAAATGCGAAGCCTGATGCGGTGTTTATGCACTGCCTGCCTGCGTTCCACGATCTTGGAACAAGCATAGGCAGAGAAGTATACGAGAAATTCGGTTATAAAGAACTTGAAGTAACCGATGAAATATTTGAAAAGTACGCTGATGTAGTCTTTGACGAGGCTGAAAACAGAATGCACAGCATAAAGGCTATCATCGCGGCCACAATTAGATAGGAGATTTTAAAATGATTCACAAGATTGGTCGTAACGATCCGTGTTGGTGCGGCTCAGGTAAAAAGTACAAATTATGCCATGAGGCTTTTGATGCAAAGGTTGATTCTTACAGAAAGAAAGGCATAAAGGTGCCGGGAAGGGAGCTTTTAAAGACTCCTGAGCAGATAGCAGGCATCAAGGAAAGTGCCAAGATCAACGTTGCAGTACTTGATTATGTGGCTGAGCACATTAAAGCCGGAGTTACCACAAACGATATCAACGAATGGGTAGACAGAGTTACAAGAGAGATGGGGGGAATTCCTGCTCCTCTTGATTACGAAGGTTTCCCAAAGAGTGTCTGTACATCCATAAACGATCAGGTATGCCACGGTATCCCTGACGACACCGTTCTTTGCGATGGCGACATTATAAACGTTGACGTTTCGACCATTCTTAACGGTTATTTTTCCGATTCTTCAAGAATGTTCTGTATCGGCAAGGTAAGTCCTGAAAAGGAAAGACTTGTACGTGTAACAAAAGAGTGCGTAGAGCTGGGCCTTAAAGAGGTTAAACCTTGGGGCTTCCTTGGAGATATGAGCCAGGCGGTACATGATCATGCAGTAGCTAACGGCTACACAGTTGTACGCGAGATCGGCGGACACGGCGTAGGCCTTGAGTTTCACGAAGAGCCTTGGGTAGGCTATAACGGAAAGCGCGGTACAGATATGCTCCTTGTACCAGGCCTCATGTTTACCATCGAACCTATGGTAAATGCGGGCTGCCAGGAGATCTTCGTAGATGATGAAAACGACTGGACCGTATATACAGACGACGGCGAGCCAAGCGCTCAGTGGGAGATCCAGGTCCTTGTAACAGAAGATGGCGCTGAGGTTATCAGCTGGTAGGAAAGAATTATAGACTAAGTTTTAGAGGCCTTCTTGTTGGAGGCCTCTTTTTTGACTAAGTCACAGGGCCTGGTTACCGGTGCGCTCTGTGTTTTTTTCTTTTTCTTTCCATGCGAAGCAATCCCCTAAAAGAGCCCGGGCGTTACCGGACTCTTTTTCTCTTGTTTCCTAAGAGAAATGCACTGCGGCCTTTGTTCACAGCCGAAAACGCGATCTAAAAGCTGGTTGGACCGCAAGCAAGGGATTGGCTACACTTTTGTATACGGCTCGGATCCAAAGGCTTTTATCTCGTATTTTCGCTCTGATCACAAAGATTATTTACACTTCATTGCATAGTTTAACAGCGCATTTCTCAAGGAAACAAGAGCCGGGGCAGTCGCATCCGAAAAAGCAAAAAAACACATTCGCGACCTGCCGCGGCCCTTGAGAAGGAAAAAGCTTCGGAACATATAGTTGAGTCCGAAGCTTTTATTTATCTGCGATTATGAAGTTAAAGTCGGACAGTATTTAATTGCTCATAAAGAGTTGTAAATAAAGATTTAATGTGTTAAAATGGAAACAATTTTGGTTACTGAAAATTTACGAAATGAGGTATGAATCATGAAAAAGAAACTTTCACTTTTGGTAATGATCGCAATGCTTATCTGTTTAGTTGCTCCGGTAACTACTGTGCAGGCAGCAGGAAAGATCAGCAAGACAAAGGCAACTATTGTTGCAGGAGAGACATTAAAGCTTAAGGTAACGGGGACCAAATCAAAGGTTACATGGAGCACAAGCGATAAGGCTGTTGCTACCGTTAAATCCGGTAAAGTTACTGCAAAGAAGAAAGGTACAGCTACTATTACCGCAAAAGCAGGAAAAGAGACATTTAAGTGTAAAGTTACTGTTAAAAATGCCACATTAAAAGTTAGCAGTTCAAAGAGCGAATTAACTGAGCGAACATTTCAGAGCGTAATTAATGTTGAAACAAACGCTCAAAAGTTTTCTGCAAAGATTGACGATGAAAAGGTAGCAAGAGTATTTTATTATAATGATGAAGCCGGAAAGTATATGGTAATATGGCCTCTTAATCCGGGGAAAGCTACTATTACAGTAAAAGCAGGCAATGCAAAAAAGAAGATCTCTGTTTCTGTTGAAAAAAATGACAATCCGGATCTACCGCTTGGTCGTGATGACTTTAATTGGACAAAAGAATACGCAGATGCAAATGATGGATTTACAAACTTTGTTGATTGGTCAATTAGTGAATATAAGAATAACGGCGAGACATACTATATTACAATTCAAGAAGACGCTGATTCAATGAAAGACTACAACCATGGATTGACTGTTGGTTCAACATGGAAAGAAATAACAGAGCAGGAAGATTCATGGGATGGTCTCTATGAAGTATCTGACACTACAGAGGGAATCTACACACTAAGATATTTAGACGAAGAAACAGGTCTTCAGTTTTATAAGATCTATGAGTTTGAAGGCTTTGCAGGAGATTATGATGCAGATGATACCAAAGTAGCAAGAATAATCTGGTATTGTTATCATCCTGAGTCATACTAAAAAAGATGTGCATATTTTGAGTAATTAATGACAGACAGGGGCAAGCAATAGTTTGCCCTTGTTTTATGGAGAAAAAGATGACAAACAAGAAGATTCAAACAAGAAGATTCCTTACTGCATGGTTGCTGGCGTTAGTGGTGGCTGTAACGCTGCTTGGAAACGCTTCTACAGTTTATGCTGCATCAGTAAAAAAGATTTCTTCTTACCACAGCAAACTTGTATGTGGCGCAACTGCCACCATCAAGGGTATGACCGGTACAAGCTACAAATATACAAGTTCAAACAAAAAGGTGGCAACGATAAACAAGTCGGGAAAGATCAAGGCCCTAAGACTTGGAGTGACAAACATCACCGTAAAGAAAGGTAACACAAAGAAAGAGTACGAACTTACGGTGATACCTAAAAAGGCCTCCGATATAAGAGTGTCCCGTAATATTTTTCTATACGGTGAAAAAACAAAGATCAAGATAGTATCTGACAAATATGACACGAGTCAGATTAAACCGGAGTTTTTCAGTTCTTTTGAGGAGCTGTCCGAGAATGGAAAATGGGACGGAACGGCTGATGAAGAATATGAGTGTTCACAGGGTGGAATAAGCTACTTTTATGGGTCTTTTGAAGGAGAAGCCATCTTGTATGTTATAAGCCCGGAGAGTTTGTGCAATAATCTTTCTTACGGAATTAATGCGGGGGAGGAGCATGAAAACAAGATAAAGCTTAGCAGTTGGGACGAAGAATCTCCAACATTCCTGCCAAGCGAATTTCTTGAAAACGGAATAAGCATCGAACTTAATGGTGAGCAGATTAGCGATGTATCCACATTTTTGCCAGGATCATATCATATAAAAGTATCATCCGGTAGGATTTCGCATGAGAAAGACATTGCAATCACTTATGATATCCCCAAAATGATGGAATTACATGACGCAACCGGCTATCCTGAAGATAAAAAGGAAGTGCTGGATCATGTCTTTTCAGCTGTTGAAAGTATCATCACAGATGGTATGACAGACAGAGAAAAGGTAAAAGCCATACATGATTATCTTATCTATAATGCAAATTACTATAATAATGGTGATTATTCAAATGCACCGGGCTGGGTATATTCGGCAAAGGGCGTTCTCGTAAATAAAGAAGGCGTATGCAACAGTTATGCTTTGGCTTTTTGCATGATGGCTGCCGCTTCGGGACTGGATTGTAAGATAGCCGAGGGTAAAGGCATCAATTCTGACGAAGGACATGCATGGAACAGAGTGTGTGTGGATGGAACCTGGTATTATGTAGACTGTACATGGGATGACCCTGTGGGCGGAGGATACGAAGGGTATAATTATTTCATGTCAGAAAACCTTTGGAGTGATCATTTTCTTGAAGAAGAGCATAGCATTTTAGATGACGGGAAAAAAGATTGGGACAACTACTATATAACCGGCGATTACTATGATCGAATTTTAAATGTGAAATAAAAACATTATATAAAAGGATAATAAACAGCTGGCAAATGCCCTGATTTAGGTGCATTTGCCGGCTTTTTGCTTTATGGACAAGGAGGCTTTTTGGAAATTAAAAAATATCAAATTAATACTTGACAAAATTAAGTTGAAGTCGTAATCTTATGCATATAAGTTAGCAGAGGCTAACAAAGGAGGCGTTTTTATGAAAGAAGAATTTCTTGAGATAAGAGACTTAAAAAAGAGCTTCGGAGAGGGAGAGGCAAAGCAGGAAGTCTTGCGAGGCATGGACTTTACTGTTAAGAAAGGCGAGTTTTGTGTGCTTTTAGGGCCTTCCGGTTCAGGTAAATCAACTTTGCTTAATATAATCGGAGGCATAGATACTCCGGATTCAGGCTATGTAAGTATTAACGGCGATAAACTTGAAGAAATGAACGAAAGCCAGCTTACCATGTACAGACGAAAACATCTTGGCTATGTATTTCAGATGTATAATCTTATTCCAAATCTTAATGTCAAAGAAAACATTGAAGTCGGTGCGTATCTTTCCGACAACCCCTTAGATGTAGAAGAAGTCCTGACAACCCTCGGTCTTCAGGATCATAAATACAAATATCCGAATCAGCTTTCCGGCGGGCAGCAGCAGCGTGTTTCTATTGGAAGGGCTGTTGTAAAGAATCCCGACATCCTCATGTGCGACGAGCCAACGGGAGCCCTTGACTACAAGACGTCAAAGGAGATACTTGCCCTCATTGAAGACTGCAACAAGAAATACGGTAATACAGTCATTATGGTAACACATAATGAGGCCATTAAAAATATGGCGGACCATGTTATAAAGCTTAGAGACGGCGTTGTTCGTCACAACGACATTAATGAGAACAAGATAACAGCCGCAGAGCTTGAGTGGTAAGGAGGACGCGCCATGAAAAATCCTCTTATCAAACGAATCCCCAAAGAGCTTAAATCCGACTGGCATAAATACTTTGTTATAGTGGTGTTTATGGTGGTTATGATCGGCGTCATATCCGGAATGTACGTGGGGCATGACAGCATGCTTGCAGCGGTATATGGTGGCAGAGAGACACTGAATCTTGAAGACGGCTCATTTGAGCTAAACAAGAAGGCTTCCGCAGAACTGCTTGATGCTATCAGTACCGGCAAGAAGGCAGATGTAAGGCAATATTATATTGATAAAGGCATTGAAGAAGCAGATAAAGAAGTCGCAAAAGCAATAGATGAAAAGCTGAATGAGTCGGTAACAGAGGCCATAACTGAAAATGTCAAAGCAGCCTGCGAGGCCTACGGCATTACCGATGAAGACCAGATAAAAGAACAGGTAGATGAAGCTCTTAAAGAAAACCTTGAAAGTGCACTTAAAGAGGCAAGAGAAACAGACGAGTTTAAGCAGGCTGAAAAAGATGCCTATAAAGAAGCACATGACAAGGTAGTCGAAGAAGTAGATAAAGAATGGGACGAGGCAGTAAAAAAATATGATCTTGATAATCCCGGCTTTGCGTCTGTTAAGACGGTAATATACGAAAATTTCTACAGAAACGAATCTGAAGAATATGGTGATGGAAGCGAAGAAGCAACCGTCAGAGTATTTAAAAGCGATTCAAAAGTAGATAAAGCCTCATTCAACGAGGGCCGCGCTCCTGAAACTGAGAATGAGATCGCCATCGACAGAATGCATGCAAGTAACGTGGGAATAGAAATTGGCGATGCCATAAAAGTCGGAGGTAAGGAGTTTGAGGTTGTGGGCCTTCTTTCTTACGTCAATTACCTTACGCTTCATGAGTCAAATACTGACCTTATGTTTGATGCGTTTGGCTTTGACGTTGCTATGGTTACGCCTGGGGGCTTTGACAGGCTTACTGCAAGAATCCATTACAACTACGCTTTTAAATATGTAAATGCGCCCGAAGATAAAGTGGAAAAAGCGGACAATTCCGAGAATTTCCTTAAGGCCCTCATTACCCAGACACTTGTATATGATAATGAGATTGAGGATTATCTTCCGGAGTATATCCGCCAGGCCAGCAATTTTGCGGTATCTGACATTGAAGGTGATTCGGCAGGAGCTGCCATACTTTGCTATATCCTCATTGGCGTTATCGCATTTATATTTGCAGTTACAATAAGCAATACCATAGATAAAGAAGCCTCTGTTATCGGAACTTTAAGAGCATCAGGCTACAGCAAAGGCGAGCTTATACGTCACTATATGTCAATGCCGGTTATAGTTACCTTTGTGGGAGCTATAGCGGGAAATGTGCTTGGGTATACCGCATTTAAGGATCTTGCGGTAAATCTTTATTATGAGAGCTACAGTCTGCCGACCTGTCATACTGTATGGAGCAATACCGCTCTTGTTAAAACCACTGTCATTCCGTTAGTATTGATGTTTTTTATCAATCTCATTGTGATAGTCAAAAAACTGCAGCTTAGCCCGCTAAGATTCCTTAGACATGACCTTGTAAAAAACAAAAGAGCAAAAGCAAGAAGACTGCCTAAATGGGCATTTCTTAGAAGGTTCAGACTCAGGATACTTTTCCAGAACATACCTAATTATGTGATACTTATATTCGGCGTCATTTTTATTGAACTTATGATGTGCTTTGCATTCGGTCTTCCGGACTCTCTTGATCATTACGCTAAAGAGGCGCCCGGCATGATGTTTGCCCCGTACCAGTATATGCTGATGGGCAGTGAGGATGACGACGGAAACGTAATAACCACAGGCGAAAAGACCGCAGAAAGATTCGACGCAAAAAACCTCATATATCCAAAGAAAAAATCAACATTCAGAGAAGGAATGGGAAGCGGCGGAGATGAAAGCGTTACAGCATACGGCATTGGAAATGACAGCGATTATATCAGCCTTGAAAGCCGGACAGGCGCAGGGAAAGTATATGTTTCCAGTGCATTTGCCAAAAAGTTTGGCTTGAAAAAAGGAAATTCGATAACTTTAAACGAAGAATATGAGAACAAAAGTTACACCTTTGAAGTGGCAGGGCAGGTAGATTATGAAGGCGGAATTGCTGTATTTATGGACATTGCCGGTTTTAAAGAAGTGTTTGAAAAAGAAGAAGATGATTTTTCGGGATATTTTTCAAGAAACGAGATAACGGATATAGATGACAAATATATCGCTACTGTTATTACAAAGGATGATATCATTAAAGTGACAAACCAGCTTAATCATTCTATGGGCGGAATTATCAACATTTTCAGGTATGCCCTTATCGTGCTGACAGCCGCGCTGATATACCTTCTTGCAAAGATCATCATTGAAAGAAACGAGCAGTCAATCTCTATGGCTAAGATCCTTGGATTTAAGAACGGAGAGATAGGGTCGCTATACATAATTCCGACTGCCATAGTGGTAACTTTGTTTGCCTTTATCAGTTTTGTGATCGGGTACTATCTGATGATATGGATATTCCATGTGTTTATGCTTCAGATGAACGGGTATTTCGCATTTTTCATGAGTATACCTTCTATGATACTTTCTGTTTTGTACCTGCTTATCGGATATGCTTTTGTGTCGATACTTGATTTTATCCGCATCAGGAGAATACCGATGGATGTGGCTTTAAAGAACGTAGAATGACCATTTCAAGCCGGGGCGCTACGCCCCGGCTTAAAGTTTTTAAAACAAAAATGAGAATCAGTTGCAAATTCGCTTGACAAACCTCGCCCGGAGGGATAGAATTTGGAGATGATTCTCATTGTTTTTTTAAGAGGCGGTTTTAGATGAAAACAATTAACGTTTTAAAACTTAAAAAGATAGCTTCAGGCGTCATGGCGATCATGATGCTTCTTAGTGTGCTGTTTTTAGCCTCTTTTATAGCTTTTGAAGCAGGTCATGACTGTTCCGGTGAGGAATGTCATGTCTGCGAAAGCATTAAACAGTGCGAGACGGTTCTTATGCATATTGGCGGTGGAAAGGCTGTTTTGCCGGCTTTTTATATTCCGCTGATGGCTGTTATTTTTTCTGTAAGTCTTATAACCTGCTCTTATCTGCAGGAAACCCTTGTATCAAGAAAAGTACGACTAAATGATTGAATGATCCTTAGATGCGCAATTTATCTATAGGGAAGAAGTGCGCCTTATTTTGGCGTGCAAAAATAAACGGAGGATTATCGATCATGAAAAAATTAATAATATTAATGCTTGCTGCCATGGTTATGGTCAGCTGTCTTTTTGGTTGCGGAAAGTCAGGATCTGCAGCAGATAAAAACAACAAACTTAAGGTGGTTACCACCATTTTCCCGGAATACGACTGGGTAAAGAATATACTTGGAAAAAATGCCGAAAATGTTGATCTTACAATGCTTCTTGACAACGGCGTAGATCTTCACAGCTACCAGCCGACTGCACAGGATATCTTAAAAATCTCTGACTGCGATATTTTTATTTATGTAGGTGGAGAGTCTGACGAGTGGGTAGAGGATGCACTTAAAGAGGCAACAAATAAGGAAATGCAGGTTATTGATCTTCTTGATGTACTCGGAGATGCTGTAAAGGAAGAAGAGGTCGTTGAGGGAATGCAGGAAGAGGAAGAACACGATCATGAGCATCACGACGAAGAGGAAGACCACGATCATGATGAGGATGAGGACCATGACCATGAACATCATCACGAGGAAGGCGAGATCGAGTATGATGAGCACGTTTGGCTTTCTCTTAAGAATACAGCGATTCTTGTAAATGAAATATCAGAGGCAATTTCAAAGGCTGACGCCAAAAATGCCGATGAATACAAGAAAAACACAGATGCTTATCTTGCAAGCCTTTCAAAACTTGACAGTGAATATGCAGACGCGGTAGCCGGAGCAAAAGCAAAGACTGTTCTTTTCGGCGACCGTTTTCCGTTCAGATATATGGTGGATGACTACGGCCTAAGCTACTACGCTGCATTTGTGGGGTGCTCAGCCGAAACCGAGGCAAGTTTTGAGACCATCACTTTCCTTGCGGGAAAGGTAGATGAACTCTCACTTCCTGCGGTACTTACCATAGAAGGACCGGAGCACAAGATAGCAGAGACAGTAGTGCAAAACACTGCTTCAAAGGATCAGAAGATCCTTACTATGGACTCTATGCAGTCTGTAACATCAAAAGATGTGGAAAACGGGGCATCATATCTTAAGATAATGGAAGATAACCTTTCGGTACTTAAAGAAGCCCTTAATTAGGAGGAAAACATTATGGCACTTATCACTGCAAAGGATCTGGCCCTCGGGTACGACAGGGAAGTTATAGTTTCGGGGCTGAATTTTGAGGTAAACAGCGGAGATTATCTTTGTATTGTTGGGGAAAACGGATCGGGGAAAACTACGCTTATGAAGACCCTTTTAAGCCTTATGGAACCGATAGAGGGAAAGATCCTTACAGGTGATGGCCTTAATGCAAATGAGATCGGGTATCTGCCGCAGCAGACACAGGTACAAAAGGACTTTCCGGCATCCGTTAAAGAGGTGGTCCTTTCGGGCTGCCAGGGGCGCTGCGGGATAAGACCCTTTTACAGCCGAAAAGAAAAAGAGCTTGCCAAAAGCAATATGGAACGTATGCGGATAAAAGAGCTTGAAAACAGAAGCTACAGAGAGCTTTCCGGCGGGCAGCAGCAAAGAGTCCTTCTTGCAAGGGCGCTTTGTGCCACGCAAAAGGTTCTGCTTCTTGACGAGCCGGTGTCAGGCCTTGACCCGAAGGTTACAGCGGAAATGTATGAACTGATAAAGAAGCTTAACAGCGAAGGGATCACCATCATCATGATAAGCCATGATATCGAGGCAGCAGTCCTTTATGCAAGCCATATTCTCCACATAGGAGAAGAGGTTTTCTTTGGTACAAAGGAAGATTACTTAAAAAGCAGCCCCGGACAGCTCTTTATAATGAACAGAAGATTTAAAAACGAAGGGAAAGAACAGGGAGGCACCGGAAATGATAGATAAACTTACATTGTATTTTCAGTATCCTTTTGTAAGATACGCGCTTATAGTGGGCGTACTCATTGCCCTTTGTTCCTCGCTTCTTGGGGTTACCCTTGTATTAAAAAGATTTTCCTTTATAGGAGACGGGCTGTCTCATGTGGCATTTGGCGCAATGGCCATCGCTGCGGTACTGCAATTTACAAACAGGATGATAATAATGCTGCCTGTCACCGTTATTGCGGCAATCCTTTTGCTTCGAACAGGGCAGAACACAAAAATAAAAGGGGATGCCATGGTGGCCATGATATCAGTAGGTTCCATGGCCTTTGGATATCTACTTATGAATATTTTTTCCACATCCTCAAATCTTACAGGCGATGTGTGTTCAACCCTTTTTGGCTCCACATCCATCCTTACCCTTACCCTGAGGGAGGTGCGAGTCTGCGCTGTGCTTTCGGTAGTTGTGGTCGCAATTTTTGTGCTTTTTTATAACAGGATATTTGCGGTAACATTTGATGAAAATTTTGCCAGGGCAGTGGGCACAAAAACAGACAGATACAACCTTCTTATAGCGGTTGTTATCGCAGTTATAATAGTACTTGCCATGAACCTTGTGGGCTCGCTGCTTATTTCGGCGCTGGTGATCTTTCCTGCACTTTCGGCAATGAGGCTTTTTAATAACTTTAAAAGCGTTACGGTTTGCTCAGCTGTGCTTTCGGTTATCTGTGCTTTCCTTGGAATAATGATCTCTATCCTTGCAGGAACTCCTGTAGGCTCAACCATAGTAGCCATAGATGTGCTGGCTTTTACGTGTTGCTGCGCCGCAGGAAGACTTAAGGGGGTGGGCGTATGAAAAGAAAGAACCTGATAAGAACTGCGATCGGAGCCGGCCTGCTTATTTTGCTCCTTGCATGCGACGACCCCGCAAAAAAGGCCGGGAATCAGATTTCAAATTCTGTGGGCGTTTCAGATGTCATTATGCAGAATATGAAAGAAGCTGACAAAGAAAAAGAGAGTTCAAAAGCCGAAAGCGATTTTCCTATCGAAGAGGAAATAGTAAGAAAATCGGGTATAAATGAAGGGGCACCGGAGCCTGAGAAAATACCTGATGATATGCCGCGTTCCGAAACAGAAGGCATAGATGTTGATCTTACCGCGCTTTCAAGTACGATGGTATATGCAGAGGTTTACTCTATGGCCACGTCTCCTGAAGATTACTTAGGAAAGACCATAAAAATGGAGGGCACCTGCTATACGGTGACGGATATAGCTACGGGTAAGGTATACTATGCCTGTATCGTTCAGGACGCAACTGCCTGCTGCGCCCAGGGCATAGAATTTGATCTTGCGGAAGATAAGCTTTCCGGTGACTATCCTAAGGATGGCGACACGGTTTGCGTAGTCGGAACCTTCGGGACATACGAAGAGGCAGGAAACACGTACTGTACACTTAAAGACGCGGTGTTACATTAGCGCCATTATCCTCTTTGAAAGCGCCAGCCTGAATATTGTCTCGGCATCATTAAGATCAAGATCTGTTATTTCCTTGATCTTGTCAAGCCTGTATTTCAGGGTGTTGTGGTGCAGGTGGAGCTCTTTTGAAGTTTCCGTCAGGTTTTGGAAGTTGTCGATATAAGTAAACAGCGTAACAATATAGTCGTCGCTCTTGCTTCCGAAATGATCGCGAAGCACATTTATGGCCGGATGTATAAGGTTTTTCGGGTCATTTGACTGCATATAGGTAAGGAACAGGTCGGATGTGGCAAAGTCGTAGTACTTAAATATGTTACCTTCTGCGCCTGTTTTCTTTCCGATGATGCAGGCAGAAAGGGAAAGCTTGTAGTTTTCGGATACCTCTGTAAGAGATGTAAAAACGGGGCTGATCCCACAGATACATCCCGTCCCTGTAAGTATTTTTTTGATTGCGGGTTCCTCTATAGGCAGGAGCCCTTTTTCATTTTTAAAATCATATAAAACAACGATATTGCCCTCAAAAAAAACGACGGTATTTTTATTAAGACCGTTTTGGATAGTCTTTTTAAGGTACAGCGTGCGCTCTTTCATGTTGCCGATGTTTTCTGCCGGCCTTATTGTTATGATAAGAAGATTTTTGTAAAGATTAAGTCCGAAACGCTCGGCACGTTCTTTTATGGCAGCAGGCTCGTAAAGCTTGCCTGTAAGTAGAGAAGTCATAAAAGACTCGATAAGCGGGTGATCGTCGTATCTGTATGCTGTGGCATCCTTTGAAATGAGGATGGCTGTAAAGTCGCAGAGCACGCTTAATAGTTCTTCATCTTCTGAACTAACTTCGCGGTTGTATTCCAAAAGCTTGAGATAACCGAGAGGGTTGCCGTTCTGGCAAACGAGCCCTACAAGCTGTCTGTGTTTTAACATGCCTGTTTCCCATATAAGCTTTCGTTCGTGACTATCGGGGTCTGCCTTTATAGAAAGGACCGAACTTGCATAATCATCCGTAACATAGCCCTTTGATAAAGTCCAGTTCCAAAGAGGCTCGTCGCTGACCGTGTTTCCGCCGGCATGAGCAAGAAAGCAAAGGGATATGTCTACAAGGAGCAGCGGATTACCCAAAAGCTCGTAGCCAAGATCAAGAAGATGCTGTACATCTCCCGTGGTGTTCATTTCTTTTATTAATAGCGATATCTTCTCAGAAAGCGTTTTTTCGTTATTCATAGCCTGATTCCCCTGTGTCTTAAGGATGCGATTAAAAAATCGCAGATCCTTTTTGTCATATTATTCGCATCCAATAATAATACAGAAAAGAACAAAAGTCAAAATGAGACAGCAAATTCACAAAACGACTTCAGAATTATTAGCTCTTTGAAACGAATGATTATAAGCAGATGGATGATATAATAGATAAGTAAGTATTGTCAAAAAAATATCAATAGGAGGAGATATGACAATGAAGAAGATTATTAGTATTCTTTTGATCGCGGTTATGGCATTTTCACTTGTGGCTTGCGGATCAAAGGAACAGCCTAAAGAGGAGAAACCTCAGGCAGAGGAAAACGGACAGCAGACCCCTGATGATGCCAGCGAAAATAACGGCGCAGCCGGCAAATATATCCCGGGTACATACAGCGCTACAGAGCAGGGCTTTGGAGGCGATGTTACCGTTACTGTTACTGTAAATGAAAACGAGATCACAGATGTTGTGATCACAGGCGAGGATGAAACACCGGGAATCGGCGGCGAAGCCATCACAGCGCTTCCTGACGTTATCAAAGCTGCTAATTCTGCAGAATTTGACGGAGTTTCAGGAGCCACTCTTACTTCAACAGCAGTTAAAAATGCAGTAGCATCTGCATTAAATGAGGCAATGGGCATTGAGACACCTGCCGCAGCAAATATGACTGCAGGTACCTATAAGGCTACTGCTAAAGGTTTTTACGGTTATTTTGAAGTTGAAGTTACTGTAGACGAAAGCAAGATCGTAAGCGTAAAGGCAGGAGAGAATGCTGAGACTCCTGATCTTGGCGGAAAGGCTATCGCCCTTCTTGAAAATGATGTGGTTGAATACAACACCGCAGGAGTAGATGCTATCACAGGCGCTACACTTACAAGCAGAGCTATGCTTTCAGCAGTAACCGCTTGTCTTAAAGAGGCAGGTGCGCCGGATAGCTTATTTGCAAAGGTTGAGTATCCTGCACAGGAAGTAACAAAGGATGCTGACGTTGTAGTCGTAGGTGCAGGTGCAGCAGGTTTTTCATCTGCCATCGCAGCTGCTGAAAACGGCGCTAAAGTAATCCTTATCGAAAAGCAGGGCGTTGTCGGTGGATCAACACTTATTTCTGCAGGTATCGTATATGCTCCTGTAGATGAGGCCGACATTCCTGAGATGGAAAAGTATTATCAGGACAGAGCAGAAGGAAAGGCAGACGATGAGATCGTAAACTTCTTTGCAGAGCATGCACTTGGAACCATTGATTTCCTTAACGAGTCAGGAGTTGAATGGTTTATGACTGCTCCTTCAGGTACCGCTCCACAGCCACGTGCACGTTTTGCAGCAGGCTTTAGCGGCGCTTCTCTTATCGGACCTATGAGCAAGAGAGCAGAAAAAGCAGGCGTAGAAGTTATTACAAACTGCAAGGGAACCGAGATCGTAACTGCAGATGGCAAAGTTACAGGACTTAAAGCTGAGGGCAGAGGTATTTCTTATACATTTAACACCAAGTCTGTTATCATTGCAACAGGTGGTTTTGATGCCAGCGAAGAGATGAAAGCAGAGTATTCACCAATCGCAGTAGGCGATTTCCCGCTTTCCAACAAGGGCAACCTTGGTGAAGGTATCAAAATGGGTATGGCTGTAGGCGCTGACACAGAATTCAAGGGCGGCATCATCGGATTTGACATTGTAGACGGAAGCCTTAACAACAGCGGACAGAGCGGTATCTCAATGGGAGCACCTATCTATGTCGGAAGCGACGGCGGATATATTATAAACAACATTGATTACCCAATAACACATACAGCACTTCACGCTTCAGGCTATGATTCATTCTTTGGTATTTACGATGCAGCAGGCGAAGCAAACGGAGAAGCAGCAATAGCACTTGGCTTTGGATATAAGGCAGATTCCGTAGAAGAACTTGCAAAGGCTTGCGGTATGGACGCAGATAAACTTGCAGATGCTGTAAGCAAGAGCGAGGCACTTGCAAATGCTCCTTACTATGCAGTAGTTGTAAAACCTGCCACCATCGGTTCTATGGGCGGTCTTAAGATCAACAGCAGAGCAGAGGTACTTGACAAAAACGGCGCCCCTATCGGCGGACTTTATGCAGCAGGAGAAGCAGCAAACGGCGGACTTTACTACATCGAATACCCTGCATCAGGTACATCAAACTCTATGAGTATCACATTTGGTCTTGAAGCAGGTAGAAATGCAGCTTCATATGTGGCTGAATAAGTACATTGCAGTAACATAAATTTGAACAGTTTCATAAAATGATCACACACATGGGCCCGGTTTTTTACCGGGCTCTTTTCTTTGTTGCCCCAAAATCCAACATAAAGTATAATTTACTATATGGAATAATTGACTGATCGGAAACGGAGGAATTAGAGTTATATGATATCTTTAATTTTATCTTTTATAGTTTTAATTGCAGGTTATTTCATATATGGAAGAGTAGTTGAGAGGGTATTCTCACCGGACGATCGACAAACTCCGGCAAACAGATTAAATGACGGAGTTGACTATGTTCCGATGAAAACATGGAAAGCCTTTCTGGTGCAGCTTTTAAACATCGCCGGAACGGGGCCGATTTTTGGCGCATTAATGGGTGCCTGCTTTGGACCGGTGGTTTTTTTATGGATTATTTTTGGATCGGTACTTGGAGGAGCCGTACATGATTACATGGTGGGCATGATTTCTGAACGTCATGATGGCAAATCCATTGCTGAATTGTCGGGAATATATCTTGGCAACATTCCAAAGTGGGGAATGAGATTATTTTCGGTTATTCTTTTGCTGCTCACTGGTACTGTTTTTGTGAATAGCCCTGCAGCATTAATTGCAAAACTCACCCCGGAATCATTAGGTGTTAACTTTTGGATAATAGTGATTTTGGTTTATTATGTACTCGCAACCCTGCTTCCGATTGACAAGATCATCGGAAAGTTATATCCGGTATTTGGCGTAACTCTTATTGTTATGGCTTTGGGGATAGTTTTTGGTGTAGTGAAAGGCGGATATACAGTTCCTGAAATCTCATTTGAAAATCTTCATCCGGAGGGTCTTCCAATCTGGCCGTATATGTTTATTACAGTGGCATGTGGCGCTATTTCGGGATTTCACGCTACTCAGTCACCGATGATCTCAAAATGTATGACGGGAGAAAAAGAAGGCCGTAAGATTTTCTATGGAGCCATGATATGCGAGTCATTCATAGCGCTTATCTGGGCAGCCGGCGGTGTTGCTTTTTACGGGGCAACAGGAGGCCTGAATAATGCACTTTCCACATTGGGGCAATCAGGTGTTGTGTATGATATTTCCACGGGAATGCTTGGCCCTGTCGGTGGTGTTCTGGCAATTGTGGGAGTAGTTGCTTGTCCGATTACATCCGGAGATACTGCATTCAGAAGCGCCAGACTTATCATAAGCGAAATAGCAGGTTTGAATCAGAAAACCATAAAAAACCGTTTACTGATCACAATTCCGCTTTTAGGCCTTGGAGCAATACTTACGCAGCTTGATTTTAATGTGCTTTGGAGATATTTTTCATGGAGCAATCAGACCCTGGCTATGATCAGCCTTTGGGTGGCAACTTCATATCTGTTGAAAACAGCAAAAAACAAATACTTCAGCCTGATGACAGCCCTTCCTGCGACTTTTATGGTGGGTGTAAGCGTAACATATATTTTGTTGGCTAAAGAGGGTTTTAGAATAGATAAGGCAATAGCCTATCCTATTGGAGCAATTATATCTGCAGGCTTTTTTGTATTTTATCTTGTGAAGCTGCGAAAACTTCAAAAGAGAAATGTGAGACTGAAAATATGGATTTTATAGAAGCGCTAAAAATAGGAGACATGGAAGCAATCCGTAAGTGTCCAAAGGCTGATCTACACAACCATTTTGTGCTTGGAGGAAGCCGGAAATATTTGTTTGAGCATTCCGGTCGGGATATTCGGCCGATTACCGAGCCTCTTAATTCTATGGATGAGATGCACGCATGGAACGGAGAGAACATAGGAAGTTTCTTTGATACGACTGAAGGTCGTAGAATGCTGATAAATGCAACCTTTACCCAGGCAAAAGAAGATGGTGTTACTATTCTTGAAATCGGTGAAGATGTTTGGGGGCTGGGTGCATTTTTCAATAACGACATCGATGAACTGGTGGATGCGTTTGA
>JAEEGF010279996.1_pt1 | contig 32169 bp, 24 predicted proteins | sample 9134171 | NCBI WGS metagenome assembly JAEEGF01 (sample SAMN16246542, study PRJNA631951) | gut metagenome | biome: gut microbiome; feature: rumen; material: AP-attached | host: Bos | place: Iran: Karaj | collected 2018-10 | reverse complement strand
ACTGTACACAGCTTGATATCGGTGACTTCCCTCTTGAGCCCAAGGAAGGCGTAGAGCAGAAGCACAAACAGCTCCTTATGACACGTCCTGCATTTGGTGGTAACACAATCGCTACCATCGCCTGCCCTGACTTCAGACCTCAGATGGCAACTGTACGTCCCGGCGTTATGCAGAAGATCGATCCCATCAAGGGAGCTGAGGCAGAGGTTGTTGATTACAATCCCGGCTTTGCACAGAACGACTGCTACACAGAGATCGTTAAGATCGTTAAAGAGACATCAGCTGTTGCTGACATCCAGGCTGCCAAGATCCTTGTATCTGGCGGACGTGGAGTCGGATCACCTGAGAACTTTAAGATCCTTGAAGAGCTGGCTGAGGTTATCCACGGAACAGTTTCCTGCTCTCGTGCAGTTGTAGATTCAGGCTGGAAGCCCAAGGACCTCCAGGTTGGACAGACAGGTAAGACAGTTCGTCCTTCTCTCTACTTTGCTATCGGTATTTCAGGTGCCATCCAGCACGTTGCCGGTATGGAAGAGTCCGACATCATCATCGCTATCAACAAGGATGAGAACGCTCCTATCTTTGATGTAGCTGATTATGGTATCGTAGGCGACCTCAACAAGGTGGTTCCTGCTCTTACAAAGAGACTTAAGGAAGAGCTTGCAGCTAAAGAGTGATTAAAAAGCCTGTAAATAAGTAACATGTGATGCGGCACCCTACAGGGTGCCGCATTTTTTGCAGCGCATTCTTATAGTTGAGTATATTTGTGATAAACTATTTATAGAAAAGATATACGCGCAAGGAGACAGGAGAATGAAGAGTATTCTTGATTATGAAACAGTAGCACTTATAGATGAGGATGATGCCCTGGAGATCATCGACCAGACTCTGCTTCCGGGCAGGACCGAGATGATAAGGCTTCACACGGCAAAAGAGATATGGGATGCGATATATCTTTTGCAGGTCAGGGGCGCTCCGGCTATAGGCGTCAGCGCAGGGATGGGACTGTATCTTCTGATGAAGCATTCAGAGGCCGGCAGCTATGAGAAGTTCATGGAGGAGCTTCAGGAAAAGAGTGATTACCTCAATTCCTCAAGACCCACGGCGGTAAATCTCTCCTGGGCGCTTTCGCGAATGAAGGCTCATGTGGAAAAGATATATGACACGGCAAAGGCTGAACATGGCGATGACTGGGAAAAGATCCGCAGTGTGCTCATCGCAGAGATGAGAGATGAGTGCCAGAGGATAAAGGCGGAGGACATAGATGTCTGCAGGCGAATTGGAGAGTACGGCCTTACCCTTATCGAGGATGGATACGGCCTTCTTACCCACTGCAACGCAGGTCAGCTCTGTGCCTGCAAATATGGTACAGCCACAGCTCCCATGTATCTGGCCCATGAAAAGGGCTATAAGATAAAGGTCTACTGCGATGAGACGAGGCCTCTTTTACAGGGTGCAAGGCTTACGGCCTATGAGCTTCATTCTGCGGGGATCGACACCACACTTTTATGTGACAACATGTCCGCATCCCTCATGAAGTCCGGTGCCATCAATGCAGTATTCACCGGCTGTGACAGAGTGGCGGCCAACGGCGATGCTGCCAACAAGATCGGGACCAGCATGGTGGCTCTTGCTGCTAAGAGATACGGCGTGCCCTTCTACATCTGTGCTCCTACCTCGACCATTGACATAAACACACCCAATGGGGATGCAATTAAGATCGAGCAGAGAAAGCCTGAGGAAGTCACAGAGATGTGGTACAAGGAGCGCATGGCGCCGGAGGGCATCGGTGTTTACAATCCTGCCTTTGATGTGACGGATAATGAACTTATCACAGGAATCGTCACCGAGCACGGGGTACTAAGGGCACCCTATGATAAGGCTATAGCGAAACTTTTTGCATAAAAATAACCCCCTGGGGGGCTTGTGAGGTGTCCGGACTCCAACTATACTATGCTTTAGTAAATAAAAGTGTTTTGGAGGTGCGTATTTATGCATATGGCGGACGCCTTAGTGGCACCGGCTGTTGCCGGAACAATGTATGTTTTATCCACAGGAGCAGCAGGATTATCTGTAAATGAGATCAGAAAAGAGAACAATCCTGAGAAGATTCCTGTGATGGGGGTTATGGGGGCATTTGTATTTGCTACACAGATGCTGAACTTTACCATTCCCGGGACAGGTTCTTCAGGCCATCTTTGCGGCGGAATGATGCTGTCTGCTCTTTTGGGTCCCTTTGGCGGCTTTATTACAATGATAGGAGTCCTTCTGATACAGTGTCTTTTGTTTGCGGATGGGGGACTTTTGGCCCTTGGCTGTAATGTCTGGAACATGGCCTTTTACGGGTGCTTTGTGGGGGCTCTTCTGATATGGAGACCCATGATGAAAAAGGGCGCATCAAGAGCTAAGATCATAGCAGCATCTATAATAGGCTGCGTACTTACACTTCAGCTGGGAGCCTTTTCTGTTTGTATAGAGACTCTTTTGTCAGGCGTCACTGAGCTTCCGTTTTCTGTTTTCGTGGCGACAATGCAGCCCATTCACCTGGCCATCGGCCTTGTTGAGGGACTTATCACAGCAGCTGTGCTGGTCTTTGTATATGAGGCAAGACCTCAGCTTCTCTGGGGCGTAGGAGAGAGCACAGACGCAGTATCAAAAGAGGGAAAGCTTTCTCTTAAGAACACAGTTATCGCCATTGCTGTTGCGGCAGCTATAGCAGGCGGAGCGATCTCACTCTTTGCTTCTGCATTCCCGGATGGCCTCGAGTGGTCCATGGAGCAGGTTGCAGGAACCACAGAGCTTGAGGCAGAGGGCGGAGTTTATGATACGGCAGCAGGCATCCAGGAGAGCACATCTCTTTTGCCTGATTACGCATTTAAAGACAGCGAATCAGCTGTGGGCACCAGCTTCTCCGGAATTGTGGGATCCCTTGTGGTTGTGGCAGTTACAGTGGGAGCCTGCTATGCATTCAGATTTTTCAGAAAGAAGGAAGGGACCGGAACTGCCGGTACTTGAATGACTAACAGCTTTACATGAATTCAATTGAGAGTAATCTTCGCGAACTTGATAAGCTTCAGAATCTTCAGCAGCGTTCCCACTGGATGAATCGCCTTCATCCTCTGGGAAAGCTGCTTGTTTGCGTTATTTATATAGTGACTGTTGCATCAATTGGCAAATATGACCTGCAGAGACTGATCCTCATGGCTGTGTTTCCCGTGTTTGGCTTTGTGGTGGGAGAGCTGTCCTTTAGGGAGGGTATCTACAGGATGCGACTGATATTGCCTTTGGTGATATTTGTGGGGATTTTTAATCCTTTTTTTGACAGAGAGGTTCTCATGGTCATAGGGCAGAGGATGGATCCGGCAACCGGAATGCCTATGGGAGGTATACCCGTCACAGGAGGCGTCATATCCATGGTGACACTGATGCTAAAGGGTATCTTCTCGGTGCTTTCTGCATATATCCTTATAGCCATCACCTCAATCGAAGAGATCTGTTACGCTTTAAGAAAGCTGCACGTGCCCAGACTGATCGTTATCGTGATCCTGCTGATCTACAGATATTTCGGTCTTATGGGGGCGGAGGCGGACCGCATCACAACTGCCTACCATTTGAGGGCGCCTGCCCAGAAGGGAATCCATTACAGGGCCTGGGGGACGCTTGTAGGCCAGTGGCTTCTTCGAAGCATGGACAGGGCGGGGGTGGTGTATGAGAGCATGATGCTAAGAGGCTTTAACGGCGATTTCAGAGTAAAGAGAAGAAAGGCCGGCCTTAGGGAAATGGCATATCCGATCGGATGGATCATGGTTTTTGTACTCATCAGATTTTTGCTTTAATGCGTATTTTTGAATGGAGCCCTTATGTATTGAAGCATATTTCATATATGATTTGTAAATTTATAGAAAATGAATGAGTCAGGAATTAGATAAAAGCAGTTCCTCTCTCGCAGGTCCTTTGAGGCGGCCGGTACTTGGCGAGGTATTTTCGAGCCTAGTACCGTTGCCAGACTCAATGGAGTGCAAACGTACCAAGAAGAGGAATGCTTTTATCTAATTCCTGACGGAGTAGAAAGTACAAAAAACTATGATATATCATATTATACTGCATGAATGTGATATACCGTATCATGTCATTTGCTGCAGAGCGCGGCCAGGGACCGCGGCGCTCCGTAGAACTGTGCAGCCGGAGGATCACTTGTCCTCAGGGTAGATCACAGAGATAAAGTGCTGAGCCATCTTCTCATTGCAGTCCGCAGTCACATGGAGACTGTCTAAAAGCCAGCTCCAGTCCTTGTCGTCATGCATCATTCCGTAGTAGTTGTCGATAAAGGTAACGCCAGTGGCGCCTGAGACGTCTATCATGAACTGCAGGTAGGTAGTGAGCCTTCCGTTTCCAAAGTCGTACTCATCTCCTGACACAGGCGCTCCTGATGAATCGTAGGCATAACACATAGGGAAGGACAGGCATACTATCCTTATGAAGGGATACTTGTCCTTGAGAGCCGTGATCCCTGCGTTAAGTGATCCGCTGAAGGTAACAGGGTCTGAGTCATTGTCAGGATTCATACCGATCCTCAGATTGACATAGTCCTGGGCATCGTAGAATACCACCAGCGTATCAACCTTGTTCATGTCCAGATTCTTGAGAACATCAGTGTGCTGATAATACCTGGAATCGTCAAAGCTTTTGGCAGCATTCTCAAGCATTGTAAAGTCCTGATCTGCAATCGCCCTGCTGACATTGTAAAAACTGAAGGCATCCAGTGCATAGGATTCATCATAGTCTGCGTTCTTAAGTGCCACAGTGGTCTCCGGGAAGCCTGCATTTATACAGGTTGCGCCGGTCTTTTTCTGCACCTGCTGTACAAAGCCCTCAGGATTGTCTTCACCGTAGTAAGTCAGTATGTCATTGCCAAGGAAAAGAATCGTCTCCTGTCCGTCATCCTCGTGGAGGGCCTTCTTGTCATCGGGAAGAAGGAATACCTGATCCAGTACCTCTACCTCGAAGTCTCCTTCCACAACACCTTCCGTCTCAACGGTTCCGGCATTCCACTTTAAAAGCTTGAACACCGCAAAGGCTATTACCAGGACAATAACTGCAATTACCGCCAGATGTACCCACAGCGGTATTGACGAGATCTTGCCCCTTTGCTCATTTTTATTTCTTTCCTCTTTACTCATTTTAATTCCTCTTTTTCTTCATATTCAGACGGAGTACGAAAATCAAAGCAGGTACGTTTTTCGTATAGGCATGATCCCGGATGCTGCAAAAAGCTCACCAGTCCTTAGAGAGCAGCTCATCAAAGTCAAAGCCCTCAACAATCTCTTTCATCCTGGACAGCTGTGCCTGCATCTCCTCATCCGATGTGATCTCAAATCTGCCGTCACTAAAACATTCTACCATAAATCTGTTGATCTCGGGCTTGTAATGGGAGTAATCCGCATAGTTGTTGAGATCTGTCACCTCCTCCATGGTCTGGAAATAGAAAAGGTGCACATTGTCATACTCAAGGAGTTTATCTGCCACAAATCTGTACTGCGCAAAGGCAGCATCATAGAAGTTCTCCTGCTGCAGGTTGTGCCAGTACAGAATACTGTAGGGCGGAAAAAAGAAATAAAAGTCAGTCTCGGGATGCTGCTCAACAAAGGGCAGGATATTCTTTTCAAGATTGGCCTTAGTGGCAGGAAGCACGTCGTCCTCTGTATAAAACTGTTCAGATTTGGCCGGCTCCTCATAGGTGTGCATCACCCACTGTATATTGTAGTAATCCGGTGTCCACCAGCTCTTGTATATCTCCGACAGATCCGAGCCCTTCCCCTGGACCAGGGGCCTGAAAATATACTGAAAATATACATCCTTGTTGAGGACATAGTTCACATCGTTAAAGACATTCCTGTCGTAGAGATACTCCGGAAGAGGATACTTGGTCTCCTCGGTGTCAGCAGTCATGGTGGGAATATCCAGGGCAAAAAATACTGCTCCCACATCCTGAGCCTTCCTGGCCCGGGTGCCCCCGTCAAACACAATGGAGAGAATGTTGTAATCATCCTTGGGATAAGCGCCGCTGTAGCTTAGCTTAACAGTATCATATCCAAGAAGCTCCTTAAAATCATCCGTGTCAAAATTAACCGTCATGGAGGAACCGATTATGCATGCATTGTAATCCATGTTGGCCGCCATCCCCGGGTTCTGGCTGAGCTGATTGTCCACTATGTAGGGAAAGCCCTCAAGCGGCCTGTGATAGTGAAAAAAGGGATCCACATATACCACCAGGGCGATCAGAAGTACCATAACAGTCAGAACACCCGCAATCAGACCTGCAAACAGTCTCCTGTATTTAGTTTCATTGTTTTTTCCTGTATCCATTTTCATTCCATCTATTCAGATCAGAAGTTCATATACAAAAAGGTGCTGACACCTGCAAAGCTCACGATACTCCAGATCAGGAGAAAAGCCGTGGCAATTGTTGTTCTTATGCCTATCTTTGCCTTTTGAGAAATCTCCACTGCATTCGGGGCCAGGAAAACAATTCCCATTCCTGCCAGGAAAAAGATCCATAAACAGATCTCCCAGGCAAAGTTAAATCTCATAAGGGGAGTGACCTTTATAACATACCACAGCTCATCCAGCTGGAAGCAGGCTGTCAGCTGTGTTGCCAGAGCCTTCCTTCCCCCGGTGAATATCCTTGTGATAAGAGCTGCCCCCTCCGATATGGACGCTGCTCTGAAAAATACCCAGGCCAAAGTCACATATATAAAGGTCAGTATAACTTTAAACGCTCCGACAATCCGCGGACCTGCCCCTTTCTCCCCGGTAGCACTGCCGGTCTTATCTTTAGTGCCTTTAAGCCATGCTCTTGTGATCACGAACAGAACGCCGTGCATGGCCCCCCACAGGATAAAGTTCCACCCGTTTCCGTGCCAGAGCCCGCTTACCAGGAACACTATCATAAAGTTCAGATACATCCTGGCCTGTCCCCTTCTGTTGCCACCCAGCGGAATATACAGGTATCCGGTAAAGAACCCTGTAAGTGTGATATGCCACCTTTTCCAGAAATCCACAATATTCACGGCCTTATAGGGAGAGTTAAAGTTCAGGGGAAGCTCAAAGCCCATTACTTTCGACACTGCCATAGCCATGTCACAGTACCCGGAAAAATCAAAGTAAAGCTGCAGGGAGTAAAAAACTGCAACCAGTGCAGCCTCAAGGCTCCCCAATGACATTATGTTTTCAAATCCGTAATCCACAGCCTTTCCGAAGGTGTCCGCCAGTATCACTTTTTTAAAAAGTCCCATTGAGAAAAGAAAAAGTCCCCTGAGAAGCTCCTCATAGAAGTCTTTAGCCTGAGTCTGACGCATGCCTGCTGCCCCGGCCCCATCAAGAGAGGCCTTTAGCTTTTCCTCAAATTCGCCGTACCTCATAAGAGGTCCCTGCAAAAGCTTTGGGAAGAACAAAATGTAGGCCAGGTAATCCGGCAGGCTTACCTTTTTCACATCTTTCCTGTAGACATCCACAAGGAGTGAGATCTGATTGAAGGTATAAAAGCTTATGGCCACCGGGAAAAACAGGCCTGAGAACTTAAAGAACAAAAGCCCGGCCACATTGACAGAAAGTGTCAGTGCCAGGAGAGATCTTTGGCCTGCACCTGTCTTCTTCTCTCCTTCTAAGGCCCTTACCGCAAAATAATTAAAGCAGATGCTTACCGCAAGAACCGCAAGATTCTTTAAGCCGAAGGGCGCATAAAAAAGGAGGGAGCCTGCAACTATTGTCCATTTGCACACGCCCCTCATCCCGGGATTGTCATATGATGCCTTCCTTGCCGCAAAATACAGCAAACAAAAGGCAGGCAAAAAAGCCAAAACAAAAGTATAGGAATTAAAAAGCATTACTTCCTGCTCCGGTCAGTTCAAAAAGTTTACCCCTATCCGATAACTTCAGGGTCAGCATATATATTGTACTTACCTACAGTATCAACTATCTCCAATCCGCACTCAGAAAGATCTTTGTCAATCCTTCTGTCAGTGGCAAGGATAATATAGCTGCAGCCGGTCTTTCTGGTGGCTTCAAGAAGAGCCTGCGAGTCTATCACTTCAGGCTTTTCCATCACCTCGTAGACCTCATTGTAGTAATCCCATTGAGTTGCCAGCATCTCTCTTCCGTAGGGCATCAGAATGTCCGTGTCGTACTGCCTGACAAAATGCACCAGCTCTGAAGGAAAGACTGCCCTTACCCTGGGTTCATTTTCAGCAGGGGCAATCACATCGCAGATGTCGATGACCTGCTGGGGTATGTGGTAGAGATTTTCCGCAACGGACATGTACTGATTGAGATACACAAGGCTTCCGCCGAGGCATATCACCAGCAGACAAGCCACCAGCGCTATTCTCTGCTTAACCCTGCTGCCAAGACCAAGGCAGAACTTGCACACTGCATAGCCAATGACCACATAGGAAGGGATCAGCCACATAAGCCTGTAGTAGGTATCGCTTCCGTCATCAAAAGCCGCCACATACAGTATCTTGGTCACAGGCAAAAGAAATCCCGCCAGCACCAGAAGCGGAAGTATCCCCAGTATCAACTTTTTCCTCAGGTTCTTCTCGGCCACTGTAATATATACTGCTGCTGCAATAAGGAGAATCGCCTGTACAGGGTTCCCGAAGTATAGTTTGAAGGAAACCCAGCATTCCATGAATATTCCGTACATATAAGCTCCTTTGGCTTATGTCTTAAACAGTGAAAAATAAATCGCCAGGTAAAAGAGGTTGGGTACAATACTCATAAAGGCACCAACAAGCACTGTCCATCTGCCTGACACCACCAGAAGGACCAGTGTCAGAAGACCTGTCAGCGCACTTCCGAATATGACTCCCAGGGAGCTGCACACTCCGGAAAACATACTTATCATCCCCATCAGTATCCAGGGTGTGATCTTAAGTCTTGCAAGAGCCAGCCTGTCATATTTGGCAAACTCGCCGCTTCTTATCCTCAGCTCTTTTATGGCCCTTATCTCCTCTATCATCCACAGAAACATCCAGAAGATCATAGGAAAGACCAGATTTGATACAAGTGCCTTGCCCTGCCAGGTCCTCATCAGAAAAAAGGTTGCAGGAGTGTAGATGGATACGTTGCCAAACATCAAAAGCAGCGATACCACCACCATGAACACAGGTGTCATCTGCTGATTGTCCCTGAACAGGATCTTGGCGATCTCCGCATAAACAAGATAAACCAGGGGGATCAGAAACAGCGGCATAACAGAATGGGATACTATTGTGGCATGAATGCCGCTCTGCCTTGCAATAAAGGCAATCCACATGGTGATCACCGCCAGCGCATGTCTGATATCCAGTGAGGTAGAAGTTCCCGTGTAGGGAAGTATTGTATTCATAACGTCCGCCTGCTGAGCCAGAAGCGACTCCACCACGTAGTAGGCGTCATCCCCGTCAAAGCTTGCCATAACCACTGACATCACCATCTGCAATATCATGATGCCAAAGAATATCCCAAGATAAACCTTGCTCTCGGTGGAATAGTTGTATTTAAAAAGCTTTAAGTCAGCTCTGGGACTTAAGTAGTCCCTTATATCTCCGTGTGCCTCCCCCGGAAAGATTGCCAGCACTCCATTTTCCCTGTGTCTAATAAGTATCACCGTCCTGGCAACACCCATCAGGGCAAGTAAAAGAGCCGTCACAGAAAAGATGCCTGTACAGTAAGTAAAGGCACTGAAGGTTACCTTCAGCATACAGGTGATGGCCACCAGCTCAAAGACCGCCATATACACTAAAAATCCAAGGATAAAGGTTATGGCCACGGTCCTCCTGTGCCTCGGGAGTATGAAGTTAAACAGAAGTCCCATACACATAGGTACAACAAGAAGCCACAGTATGAGACTCAAGAAAGAAACAACAGCCATCAGTACATTTACTCCGCCATCATCAGTTTGAGGTGTTCAGTAAGGATTGCAATTCCCGTGGTATTTTCCCCGCCTCTGGGAATAATGATGTCCGCATATTTTTTGCTGGGTTCCACAAACTGCTCATGCATGGGTTTAACCGTCTCTCTGTACTGGGTCAGAATGGATTCGATGCTCCTTGCTCTCTCCATCATATCTCTTCTTATCCTGCGCATGAGTCTCTCATCGGCATCAGTGTCAACAAAGACCTTGATGTCCATAAGGTCTCTGAGTGCCTGGCTCTCAAGGATGAGAATCCCCTCAAGGATGATGACCTTCTTGGGCAGCACATGCACCGTGGCATCAGACCTGTTGTGAATGGTGTAGTCATAGACAGGCATGTCGATTTCCATGTTATCCTTGAGCTTTTTTACATCCTCGATCATAAGGTCTGTGTCGAAGGATGCCGGATGGTCATAATTGAGCCTGGTCCTGTCCTCATAGGAAAGATCGTCGTGGGCCTTATAATAGGAGTCATGGTTGATCACTACTATATCATCGCCAAATGTCTCCTTGATCCTCTTGACTATGGTAGTCTTACCTGACGCTGTTCCTCCTGCGATTCCTACTATGCATGCCTTATCCTTCATATTTTTCACCTCCATAATTGGCTTAACACATTCATCGGTCTTTAATCTACTTTACACTATATCTCACCCTTTAGTGTAATTACTTCCGTAAGACTTGTAATAGTTGTGAGACAGGATCTCTCCGGACTCACTGTCATAGGTAATTATCTGTATATCATATTCATACATTGAATCATCATACAAAAGATTTGTATCAGGGTCCTCCTCTGTATAGAAGATCCTGAATAGCTTCTGTACAGGCTCATAGTGTACAGTTCCAAGGCTGGTACTTACTCCATCCAGGATCTCAGTGCCGCTGGCTTCATATACCTCACCCGATGCCGTATCATTTATAAGAATATATGGTCCATCGGTATGGAATATCTTGGGCGTGACGGTAAAGCCGTGGAGAACTCTCTGCATCTGGCTGTCACCAAAGGCCTGCGAGCCTTCGTTGATGTAGATAATGGAGCTGACATTTTCTGCCTCGCACAGATATCCAAGCTGCTGGTAGATACTGTCTGAGTCCAGGGCCATATCGTATATGTCACTGTGAAAAGAGTCCGCTCTTTCCTGCCAGTAGCTGTATGCCTCATCGCCCCTGTGATCGGTAAAGTCACCCTCTTCCAGAAGAGCCTGCCCGATACACTTGGTTGCCTTTATTGAGCCCAGGGCATTCATATGACCTGTATCATTGAGATCAGTGTAGAGGTTTACTACACCCATTTCCTGCATATTCACAAGAGGCACACTGTATTCATTGCAGATAACCTCAGCACTGTTGACAGCTCTTTTGTCATCGGTTGACGCGCTGCAGGTAAGGAAGGTCACGATCACCTTGATGTCCCTCTTCTGGCACTCTTCGATTATCCTGCGAAGATACCTCTCTCCTACTGTATCGCCGCCCAGGCCTTCTCCATCCTCAGGATCCGGATAGATTCCCGGAGCAAGCTCCATCCCATAGCGCATCTCAGCACCAAAAAGCTCATTCCTGTCGTTTTTTCCCCAGAGAGCCTTGTAGTCATTGCGGTCAAGCTCCTCCCACCTGTTGTGATAGACATAGAAGGGCTCATAAAACTGCTTCCTGATCTCTTTATCCTGTATCAGGTCCTGAATAGCCCGGATCTTGAGCTTATTAAGGGGCCAGCAGTCCATATTGAGATGAAGCTGCGCCACTGAACTTGCCCTGTCTTCGTCGCTGCTGTCCTCAAACATCACATCAAGATACTGATAATCCTTCTGCATCAGATAGGTATCCACCACCACACACTTTGGAGTGCAGTACTGCAGTGCCTCCATCATCTCCCAGTAGGTTGCCTGCATGACGGAGCCATGTCCTCCCATATTGTAGGAGGTTATACCATACTCTCCAAAAAGAACTGCAGGGTTGAGGGCATTGATGACATGGGAGGATCCGATGAACAGCACCTCGACCTGATCCTTTTTGGCCATGTCAAAAAAGTCTGCATACTTATATTCACTTTCCTTGCTCCTTAGCACCACCATGGCCACAAAGACGCATACACCTGTGGCGCACAAAAAAGCCAGGGTCTTTAAAACACTTGAAATTCTGATCTTCATGCAAAAACCTTCTTAAAACTGCTGATAAATAAAGCTGGATGCATTGTAGCCTGCTCCCCACATACCAAGAACAAGTATAAGCACTATAGCCGCGATCATTATTGCCCATCTGTACCATATGCCCTGTCTTACTATGAGCTTTCTGATCTCAGATCCGTTGTAGGTAAGAACGTCAACAATTCCAAGCAGCACAAGCCCCGCCATCACCACATTCAGGTTGAGCTCCGACAGGCCATACCGTGTCAGTGACGAATCCGTAAACACCCAGGGTGTGAACTGGAAGCTCTTTTTTATGATCAGAAAAGCCTGCTTCATATCAGCTGCCCTGAAGAATATCCAGGCAAAGTTCACCAGGAAAAAAGTCAGCAGACTCTTTATCGTCCTGTGAGACAGTCCCTCTCTTTTGATTCCAAGGACCTCAACGATCCTGTCCCTGACGGGCATCGTAAGAAAACCTGCAATCTGATACAGAGCATGGAGCACTCCCCACACCAGGAAGGTCAGCGCTGAGCCATGCCAGATACCGCTGATGGCAAATACGATCAGAATATTGATATATTTCCTGACTACACCCTTCCTGTTGCCTCCCAGGGGGATATAGATATAATCCCTGAGCCACGTAGAAAGAGAAATGTGCCATCTTCTCCAGAACTCAGCAATATTGGCGGAAAGGTATGGGCAGTCAAAATTCTTCATCACATCGATGCCCAGGATCCTCGATGTACCTATCGCTATGGCTGAATAGCCGGCAAAATCACAGTATATCTCAAAGGAATAAAAAATGGTCGCAATGGCAACTATCGTACCGTCTGCAGAACCGGCCCTGCTATAGACATTGTTCACAAAAACAGCGATCCTGTCTGCCAGTACAAGTTTAAGGAAGTACCCCCACAGTATCTGCATGACTCCATCCCTGAGTCTGTCATAATCCACAGTAACAGGGTTCTCAAACTGAGGCAGCATATTCCCGGCTCTCTCTATAGGGCCCGAGAGTACCTGCGTAAAAAACGAGACAAAGAGTGCCAGCCTCAAAAAGTTCTTCTCAGCCTGCAGATCTCCTCTGTAAACATCGATCAGATAGCTGATGGACTTGAGCATATAGAAAGAAATACCTACAGCCCCAAGTATATTCCCGCTTCTAAGCACAAACATCGCGGCAGCAAGAACAGCCACTGCTGCAATGACAATTACCTTTGCGTGTGCCTTTTGTTTCTCGATTAAAAGTCCCGCGGCATAGGTGATACCGACAGTTGCCGCCATGACCGCCGCTGACCTTACATCAATACTCAGGTAGAAGGCTGCGCTGATAAAAAGCAGCCATATATATCTGTATCTGTCCGGAATAATAAAGTTGATGAATGCCGCAACAGGCAGCAAAAGCAAAAACGATAAGGATACAAACTGCATGAAAATTATCCTCTAACAAAACTGTAGGCGGCATAAGTGCCGCCTAACCATATTAGTCTACTTCTACTTCTTCCTCATCGGAAGCCTTCTTTTCGTCAGACTCGTGATATTCTTTTTCAGTGTTGACGTTCCAGATGTTGCTCCTGTCCTTCTCTCCGCTGATGATGTTCTTGACGGTCTCAAAGGATGTGCACATGGAGTGGTCGATATTGTTGTATCTGTGCTGACCGTTACGGCCTACGCAGTAAAGATTGTCTATGGTATTGAGGTAAGCAACCAGCTTGTCCATCTCCTCATAGGTATCAAAGTATGCAGGATAAGCCTTCTTTACTCTCTCCATATGGTAGTCTATGACCTCTGAAGGGCTGCTGATGAGATTGAGGGTAACCATCTCATCGATGGCCATCTTGGCAAACTCATCCTCTGTCATGTTCCACATCGAATCGCCCTCAAAGCAGAAGTACTCAAGGCCCACCCAAACAGTATGCTCCAGGTCCTTGACAAGATAAGGTGACCAGTTGTTATAGATCTGGAAACGTCCCATCTTGACTGTCCTGTCCTGAACATATACCCAGTTGTCGGGCACGATATTGCCAATAGTCTTGATGTTGGTCTTGTTCACAAGGTTGAGCTTGGGAACAAGCACACCCAGTGTCATGTAATCACGGTAAGGAAGTCCTGCCGCAATCCTCGCGGGATCTGCCGGAACGTCGTTCATACCTGCAACCAGGTCCTTCACCGGCATTGAGCTGATCACCACATCACCGTCTATCTCGATCTCCTTGCCGTTACAGAGGTAAGTAACTCCCTTGATATGGTTGCCGCTCTTACGGATCTTGACAACCTTGGCGTTCATGATGATGGTACCGCCAAGCTTCTTGACCTCCTCTGCGGTAACATCCCAGAGCTGTCCGGGACCAAGCTTAGGATATGAGAACTCCTCGATAAGAGAGGTCTCAACCTTGCCGCCTGTCTTGCCTGATTTTTTCCTGAAAGCATTCTTTAATACTGCAAGAATGGATACGCCCTTAACTCTCTGAGCTCCCCATGAGGGGTCGATCTCTGAAGGATGTCTTCCCCAGAGGTTCTCTGTATAGTACTCAAAGAACATCGAATAGAGCTTCTTGCCGAAACGGTTAACATAAAAGTCCTCAAGAGAATTCTCTTTTCTCTTAAAGATCATTGCGTGCAGGTATGAAAAGCCGCAGGCTATGGTCTTGGCAAGACCCATGTTCTTAAATGTCTCAACCTTAAGTGAAATGGGATAATCATAGAACTTTCTATCAAAAAAGATCCTGGATACTCGGTTACGTCTGAGCATGACCCTGTCAGTCTTCTCAGGGTCAGGTCCCCCCGCCTTCATCTTCATGGGTCTGTTTAAAACGATATCATCGTAAGTAGGTGAACCCTGCTGTGGAAGCATCTTCTCCCACCACTCGTTTACTTCGGGAACCTTGGAAAAGAATCTGTGGCCTCCCATATCCATTCTGTTGCCCTTGTAGTCAACAGTTCTTGAGATACCTCCAAACTTCTCGGTCTCCTCAAATACAACCACCTGATAGTCTTTGGACTTCGTAAGCAGTTCATAGGCAGCTGTAAGTCCTGCGGGGCCGGCCCCGATGATAAGCGCTTTCTTCATTGATAAAAACCTTTCTTGATAAAAAATATATTAAAATATAATAACCTCGATATTAACAACATAAGTAGTATAACCCACGGAGTCTGTTTCTTCAACCTCCGACGGTATAAAGGTAAATTCCCGCGCCGCTACTTTCCGGCAACAAACTCCGGTGCAACCTCGTACACACTCTCATCAATATCCAGATGATAGTCAAGGGCTGTGTTCACCTTGCTTCCGACTCCCTCATAGATTGCTGAAAGTATCAGCTTCTCATTTACTATCGGTGATGAATCGTAGCAGGGTATGCCGTTCAAAAACACAGTGTAGTTCCACTCATCATAGAAGAGGAAATAGTCCGCATCCTCATAAAGATCTATGGAAAGAACAAAGTCATCAGTAACATAGGAATCCCCTACAGTTCCAATATCAGGAAGGTAATAGACCATGTCCTTGTCCCTGAGGTACACAATGTAGCGCACATCCTCTGTCACCCTTGAAAAGTCTATGGGACATATACTCTCCATAAAAGAGATATACTCCGGATCCTGAAGGATGGACCTGTCCTTGATATCCATCACATAATCAGATTCATTAAAGTGCTTAAGACTTGCGCACCTTCTGGTAAGAGTTCCCTCTTCCCTCACAGCTTCAAGGCGGTCAAAGTATCCGTCATATTCAGCAAGGCGTTCAAGAACATAACTCTTAAAGCGGGTCAGTCCCTTTTGGGGATCCTCCACATAATTGGCATCAGGCCATCTTTCCATCTCTCTTAAGTATGCCCCTGATCCGAAGATGTCTTTTTCATAGGAATCCAGCATTGCTGTAATGCTCTCATCAGACCAGGCGCCGCTTCTAAGCTCCCTGTAGGCAGCTATGAATCTGTCCAGGGTATCCGTGTCAGCGTTTACCAGCACCTGCTCCAGGTAAGTATCCTCCATAAAGAAGTTGTACTCCGCAGGGTGGGAATACTGTGCAAACCTGTTAAGGGCAGTCTCCTTAAATTCATTGCCCCAGGTGGCATCAAGATCCCAGGGACAGTACAATGTCTTCATCCTGCCAAGGGAATCCTTTTTGATGGCCAGATAGAAATTCTTGTAAATGCTGTCATCTCCCTGCACCATATCAACAAAAAGTGCATAGTACATGGCATTGTCCACATCTATGGCATCAAGGAGCTTCTCCGAATCGGCGCCGTTCTCATCAAGATAAAGGAAGTACCGGACTAAAGCCCCCCACTTGTCGCTGATCCCCTCTATGAGTTCCTCTTCGTCCGTTATGAGTCTGTAGCCTCTTACCGCATCCTCATTGCGCTCACGCATCTCCAGCAGATCATACCTGGTGTCCAGAACCTTTTTGAAAATCCCCTGGTCATCATCATTGGGGTCTATGCCCATTCCGGTCTCATCAATGGTATACCCAAGGGCGTATAGTCCCTGATAGCTGCCATTCATGAACACCTCAAGGAACCTGTACTCAGGGCCTGTGCTGATCCCGAAGGAATTCTTATCGCCCACGGTGTCATACCAAAGATTCTGGGAAAAGACATTTCGGATCTTGTCCTCATCGTTATAAGCCGGGTAAAGGATCCAGGAGCTGTTCTCCTGCATGCCAAGAAGTGAAGTCCTAAAGCTCCTTCTGCTCTCACCGGGGGAGTGATACTGAAGCTTTAATCTCAAAGGAAATTTGGGAAACTCCGAAGTGATTCCGCCGCGCCTTCTTATAAGGCCGTCGGACTTAACAAGGCTCTTTACCGCTTCCTTCCTGTTGTCCTCCAGCTCCATGGTCATATCAGTGTACTCATCTGTGATATCACCGGAGCACTCAATGCTCATTATGGGAAGCGTAGTGCACTTAAGCTCTGCCTCCATATAGTAGTCTGCGTTATAAAATAGTAATGGGATAGCTGTATCAGACCTGATGGCCTCCTCTGTGATACCTGTTTCAACAAAGGCTGCACTTACGCGTCCATGATCAGATTCTACCCTGATATCCGGTGTAAAAGAGCTTTCTTCACCTTCAGTTACAGAATAGAAATATGTGCCCAAAGCCTCATCAAAAACAAGCTCCCTGCCGTTAAAGGACACAGAAAAGACCAGGTCCTTATTAAGAGACCTGGATGCTATGACAGTCTCTGCCTCCTCCTTTGAGATACAGGCTTCTTGGTAGGAAGTATTGGTTCCGACAAACAGCGGTATCAGACAGAGGGCAAGCAGAGCCGCTATTATCAAAAAAAGAGAGATCTTTTTATTCATGGCAATTACAACAGATCATCTGAGTCATACTCGATGATGGAAAACTTCTCTACTCCGTTTTCTCTTAAGGCTCCTGAAAGTGCCTGCGTGTCATCCAGTGAAATATCGATGACGTAGTCGCATCCCTTAGGGGTGAAATTGCGGCTCTTTATCTTGTAGGATCTGGTGGTTGAGGTCAGTATAGCTTTAACTTCGCTCTCACTAAGGTCCTGTGCATGGAACACCAGAACATAGGGCTTCTTGCCAAGATTGACCCTCTCAAAGATCACAAGAAGGATCGTGACAACCACAAAGGTTGCAACCGCAAGACCAAAGAGCTGACAGCCACAGGTGATCCCGATATGGATAGACCACAGAAGGTACAGCATATCCACCGGGTTCTTAATGGCTGTCCTGAATCTGATGATAGCCAGAGCACCTATGGTACCAAGGGTGATCACCAGATTGGACTGGAGACTCAAGATGATGGTGGCGATAAAAAACGGAAGTATAGCCAGGCTTATATTAAAGGACTTGCTGTAAAATGCCCTGTGGGATACAAGCCTGTACACCGCATACTCAAGAAGACTTAATACAAGCACCATGGCAAGAACCGATATTACGGATGATGTTGAAAGTGCGGGATTGGAATAGCCTGCAGATATGTCGTGAATTGTCTGTTCTATAAGATTCATTGGTATTGTTACCTTCCTTTTTTGTTAATAGCCAGTCTCCCCAGATAATACTTGGAAAAAGAGCTCTGGGTAAGGCTCTCGTCAGATATCAGCCTTCTGTAGGTGCTGTTTAATATATAGTCAAACTTCACTTCCAAAAGGTTCTGCCCCTCCGGAAGGATGGGAGTTCTGAGATAATCCCCATCTCTGAACCTGTCAAACTCATCTGAAGCAGAGATGTTTCTGTCAAAGGTTATCCTGACATTGGTTATGGGCTCCGCATAGGCAGACCTCTCATAGCAGATGATAGCCTTGGGAGTAAATCCCCTCTTTAACGAGTGAACGCAGAACTGCTTAAGTAGCTCCTTGTCCGTCTCCCACATAAGGTCGTTTATATCCCCCGCAAGGATCCTATCGTACTCCTGTCCCGTGATGATGCATCTCTTTTTGTGGCATCTGCCCTCAAGCTTTTCCTTTCTTTCCAGAAAGAGCTTGTCCGGATTGTCTTCGTAATACCTGATCCTGTATTTGAATCTCTTGAAAAGGCCGTCGGAGGTGTCATTGGCACAGGAGTTAAAGACATCATCAAAGTAAAGAGAATGTATGGTATAGGGCCCCGTTGAGTTCTCGTCCCTCTCCAGCACATTCTCTACCAGAGCTTCTATCTTTATGAGATCAGCTTCTTTGCACTGATACTTCCATTCATTTCTGTAAGTCTTGATGGCTGCACCTCTTTTCTGACTTATGATTCTATCACATTTTATCAGGTAAGGCTAATATGAAAGAATGCAGAGAATGATTCTATTAAAAAAACGCCTCAGCTGGCCTTGGCAAGCTGGGGCGTCACATAGTCTGTTCAATTTATCAGCCGTCTGATGATTTCTCACCGTACTCGGCAAGAGCCTCCTCTGAAGGCTGCGCAAGAGGGAACTCTCCTCTAATGTACTTGGCCCAGGACTCGGGATAGTACTCACGCATTATATCCTCACGGCACCTGTATGTCTCCTCGGTGTCATACTCCGCGATCTTGATGAAGTCTGTCTCAAGGTATGCATAGGGTTCATACTTGAGGGCAAAGTTCACATTGTGTGAAAGAAGCCTTGTAAATATCTGCCTTCCCAGCAGAGTCAGATGAACGTTGTCAGACAGGTACTGGCTGGCAGTGTCAAGATAAAGGTCACACCTTGTCATGAACATGTTGTCTATGAAGGTTTCCTCCACGTCCTCTGCCACGTTCCTGGCCTTTTCTGCATACTCGGAAAGAGTTGCGGTTCCGTTGCTGACGATATATGAATCTCCCAGATATGAACCGTCATCGTTGGTGTAGATTCCATAGAAGGGGGACATGATAAAGAAATGTGCCTTGGGGCTTATATCCTTTAAAATCTCAATTCCCTTCATCATGGCATTATAGTAACAGTGCGCCTGAGCCGCTGCATCATATTCCTGTGTGTCCAGAGGAACATTCTCAAAGAAATCATTTGCTCCATATTCTATTACATAGAAGTCAACATCCTCGGGATCGATCTGATTCATCTTTTCAAGGACTGTCCTGTTCTGCTCTCCAAGGGTCTCGTTCCTGTCTGACTTGTCAGCAAAGCAGTACACCATTCCAAGAAACGACGTTGACCTTAAGGATTCGGGCTTTACGTCATTGGTGGACTTCTCAACAGAGCAGGTGGTTCCGCCGATGGCCAGATTGTATGTGTTGAGGTTCGGAACTCTGGTCTTGAGAAGGGAAGGGATATCCGATCCGTCACTTCTTCCGTTAGCTAACTGGCTGTCTCCGAAGAACACCATATTGACCGGTTTAAACTCAAAGCTCTCTTCAGACTCCTCTTCCTGTGCCTCTTCTTCCTCCTCAGAAGACTCCTGTGATGCCTCCTCAGCAGCCTTCTCAGCCATGATCTCATCCTCATGTTCAAGCTCTTCAAGTATCGGCTCAAAGAGGTCCTCTACCACCACAATGGAGGTACCACTGGCTGCGGCGTTATCTTCCTCCACAACCTCAGTCTCCTTGTCACTAAGATACTCAGTCGCCTTGGGCGTGTCATCTCCTGATAACGAACATCCTGTAAGTGCAATACTTAAGGATGAAAAAAGTGCTAAAAACATTTTGATATTTCTTTTCATAAATACTCTCCTTATACCAAAATGTATTCTAGCACTATAAAAGGAAAAAAGAATAGTTTTGGGCAAAAATTAATGATTTCTGCCGTTAATCTTAAGAAAGTCTTAAGAAATTGACGTTATAGCGTCACAAATCACGCTGTTTAGTGTTAGCATTATCCTCTTTTAAAAAATCCGTCTCCTTATGCCTGTGCAGCATATTGAGCTGCATCTCAAACTGGCGCCTGTCATTGAGGGCAAGGGTCGAAAGGATCAGCCCCGTAAAGACACTTAAGACAGCTGACATCATAACAAAGCAGCACACTATAAGTGTAGGGATCCTTGGAACCATATGGGTCGCCCAGTACTCCGTAAGGATGGGGATAAAGAATGCAATGGACAACACAGCCAGGATCGCAGCCAGGATACTGAAGAACCCAAAGGGCTTGTAGCTCCTGTAGAGCTTTGCAATGGTCTTTAACACCTTACAGCCGTCGGCATAGGTATTGAGCTTACTCACAGACCCCTCAGGCCTGTCTCTGTAATCTATCACCACGTTGTCTATCTGCATGTTGTTGTAGACTGCGTGGATTGTCATCTCTGTTTCAATTTCAAAGCCCTTGGAGAGAACCGGAAAGGTCTTTACAAACTCGTAGGAAAAAGCGCGAAAGCCTGTCATGATGTCCCTGATATTGCACTCAAAGAGTCTGTTGATGCTGCCCCTTACCAAATTATTGCCAAAGTTGTGAAAGGGTCTTTTGTTTTCCTGATAGTAGGTGGAGGAAAGCCTGTCTCCCACCACCATGTCCGAGTTGTGGTTAAGGACCAGATCCACCATCTCGGGCGCCGACTCCATGGGATAGGTGTCATCTCCATCCACCATGACATAGACCAGGGCATCTATCTCCCTGAACATGCGACGGATAACGTTGCCCTTTCCCTGCATGTACTCATTCCTCACAACAGCTCCTGCAGCTTCTGCTATTTCTGCAGTCCTGTCCTTGGAGTTGTTGTTGTACACATAAATGGTAGCCTCGGGTAGTGCAGCCCTGGCATCCTTTATAACCTTTTCAATTGTTTTTTCCTCATTGTAACAGGGGATCAAAACAGCTATTTTATCCACAATGTATCCTCATCTCAAAAAATTACTTAATACCGTCTTCCGCGTTGTTCTTGTTTCCAATCTTCATCCTCTCGTGGCCGCCGAGCTTGTTGGCTGCATCCTGGTCACCTCTTAAGATTGCATTAACGATCTGCATTCTGAAGCCGGCATCTATGAAATCACAGTGTTTACAGAATGGATAGTTCTGTCTGCCTTCTGCGATCTGACGTCTGACCTGCTGGAACTTCTCAGATCCCCAGGCCTCCTTGAGGGTCATCTTGTTAAGGTCTCCAAGATCGGTAACCTCAAAGTTATCGCAGCAGCAGAGTCCCATCTTGCCGTTGGGCATGATCCACATATCGGTGAAGGGAAGAAGACAGGTCTCCTTGATGACCTTCTCAGTCTCCTGCTTGTTGGGAGCAGATCCTGCCCTGTTGGTGAGGACTTCCTGAAGGTATCTCATCTGTATCTGGATATCCAGGTCCTTAAATTCAGCAGGGTGAGCCTTAACATAGTCATACAGCTCCTGGATATTCTTGTGCAGCTTCATCTCCATGGAGTAATTGTTGATGATCAGCTGGTTGATGTAGGGCGCAACCTCCTTGACCTTGTCGATGGTAAGGATAAGTCCGTTGGTTGACATAAAGATAAAGCTGTCAGGAAGCTTCTCCCTGGCATACTTGTGCCTCTCCACGATCTTGGTATCCAGTAGAGGCTCGTTGTTGCCGTAGAGGGTAAGATGTCCCTTGTAGCCCCAGTCTGCCAGCTGGTCTATAATGCTCCTGTAGAGGTCATCGTCAATCTTGGCAAGAGGCCTCTTCTCTGCGTGCACATTGGCAGTACAGAAGGCACAGGTGGAATTGCATCTGTTGATGGTCTCTATGTTGACTACGTTTGGCATGGGAACTTCCTTGGCATTAAGGAAGTAATCACAGTAAGCCTTCTGGGACTTACTCCTTGTGACAAACTGCAGTTTAAGGTAAGCGTTACTTGCAAGCATAGGGAAGTGCTTTCTGGCAAACCATCCGAACTTTCCCATAAAGCTGTTTACTCTGATTGGCATTTTAAAAATCTCCTTTATAAAAACATATTGTCATTCCGTCACCGGATTGTCATTCCTCTGATACAGATAGTAGGTCTGATCAAAGTTGTAGAACACACATCTGTCCTCCATAACCAGGTCATACCTGTCTCCGATTCCCTCGGCAGCATTGTCGACGCTCACCACAAAATCCGCCTCACCGGAGTGGACGTACTGCTTCTGGTAATCCAGGACTTCCTGCATATTGAGAGTCTGCGTCTGAAAGTAATAACAGATGGGTTCTGTGTCCAGCACAGTATAAAGCCCTATATCAAAGGTAAATTCCAGGATGATCCCGGGATCCTCCACACCGGTGGATGCAATGTAGTCCCTGAACTTGAAAAGGAAAATATCCTTTTGCTTAAGTCCCATGGTCTTAACGTTGATGGACAAAAGAAAACAGAGTAAAACCATAAGGATTGCAGACACAGGGATTAGTACCTTGAACAGTACCTCATTCTCGAACTTCTCTATTATATAACAAATCGGTATAAAACCAAACACCACAAATCCGTTCATGGGAAACGGGTAGTAGGGAAGGCTCACACCACCTATAAAGATCACCAGAACCAGGAAGAACAAAAGCGCACCTAAGTTTAACAGCTCGTACACCCTGAGGTCAACTACGTAGTTCTCGATCAGATGGTTCTTTTCTCCCCAGATCGTCTTTATCACATAGGAAGCAATGAACGCCACTACGCCAAAAAAGATCAGGGCAAAGACCAGTTCATTGTTCAGGGCATGATTCTTCATAATATCGTAAAACTTGGCTGCTCTCTCAGCTATCGTCAGCTTCTTGGAGTACTCAAAGACATTTTTGTAGATGTATACATACAGCCAGTCTCCAATGGCTCCGTTAGCGCCAAAGTAGATAAGCCATGGTATTGTAGCCGTAAACATCCCCAAAAGGAACAGTCCGCAGGAAGCGAAGGCTTTTTTGACTGCCCTCTCTCCAATTATGTCTGCAAAGAAAACCGCTGCCATCCAGGCAAAGAAGAACCCCAGAGAGTTGAACTTGATGTTCAGCACAAATCCCGCCAGTACACCTCCCATCATCACCTTTCTGTAGGACATGGCCTCCGGAAACTCATACCTGAAATACTTGACGGACAGGTACATTCCCCACATGATCCAGGGGAAAAGATATTCCTCTGCGCTTCCGCCCCAGTAGAAGTCGATGGAGGTGTAGATAACGGCTGCGGTTATGGGCGTTGCGATGTAAACTATCAGGTCATCTTCAATAAAAAGCTGATAGATCCTGAAAATAGCCAGGACAGACAGAAACGCAGCCACCACTTCAAAGATATATACTCCGATAAAGGTCTTAGGAGATATCAGAGATGCCAGTCCGTATATGAAATACAGCATTATGCCCTTCTGATCGAACAGGTCCCTGTAGGGAACAAAGCCCCTGAAGATGCACTTGCCCACTGTAAAATAGCTGTTGGCGTCATCCCAGAGATTAAAGGGATATAAAAAAGAGGACCTGCTGCAGATAGTCATTATGATAAGAGCCGTAAAAAAGCACCAGATATGCGGCTTGTAGTCCGGCTCCACGAAGGCGATGTCCAGATCATATTTTCCATTTTGCAGATTCTTTAAGGTATCCATTTCTTAAGGCGCTCCAAAAGGCACTTTATGCCAAAGGCCCCGTAGGGCAGGTAATAGATGTAGTATCTCATGGCGTATCTTGATGACCCCTCCCAGAACTCATGGAAGAGTATCCCGCCGAATATCAGTATCAAAAGCAGCATTTCAGAAGCTGTGGCATTCCTCTTTTTAAGAAGTGTAAAAAGATATATGGCAACCCCCAGGTAGCAGAAGCTCATGTAGACATTCATTATCCAGATAAGTATTGCTGAGCCTGTGCCAAACACCAGAAAGTCGCATAGCGGCGGCTGATTCTCCACATGGCGGCTCACCAGATCCAGGTTGTGTGTAGATATGCACACAGAGTCTGCCCACTGAGTGCTGAACTTACGTACAAAGAACCTGGCTCCGTGGAGAGGCCTCTTTACAAAGGTCCGAAGGGTTTCCTTTATGTTTTCAAGAGCAGCCCTTCCGGTTGCCGCAGAATCATAGTTGTTTTCTGCAAAGACCTCGTAGTTGTAGCCGTTGTACCAGCCATCCTCCAGATCACTCTCCTGCAGTCCCATTGCGATGTGGGCCAAAGAAGGGTTCCCGTCGGGAATACGGTTTAGTCCCGTAAGGCCGCAGTAATAAGTGTCAACAGCTGTCTTGACCAGCACCACAGCCAGGATAAAGAAGACTGCAAGTCCTGCCCGTACCGCAAGACGCCGTATGGTCTCTGTTCCGAGAAGCTTTTTGCCTTCAGCAGCGCTCCCCGGGCCTTCAAAGAAGCTGCTGCCCACAAGCACCATCAGAAGAGCTATCAGCGTGATCTCACAGTTGGTCTTTATCATAACCGCAAATGCAATGGACACTGCAGAAACCACAGCGTATCTCAGTTTATCTCTTTTGACAAACAGGATCATCATGTACAGGGCCAGAGTCTGCGGCGCCATGCTCAGGATGTCCCCATAGATGTAGGTTACATAGTTGTAAAAGAAAAGCGCTCCGCAGGAAAGAAGTGAAACTATGCCGCAGATCACCTTATCCTCAAATATCTCCCAGGTTATCCTGTATATCAGGTAGATGGTCACCAGAACAGATACCAGCTGAACCATATCCCAGGCAAAGTAGTTGCTCTGGCCAAAGATTGTGTACATCCACTGCCCGAAAAGCACATACCCCAGCTGAAACGGCCAGGTATACAGATATCCGCCGGGCTCAGTAAGTGACTTGTAATCCCCTGCCATGAAGCTGTTGATAATGTTATCCAGAGTCTTGGAGTCATTGACTGCCTGAGGATGTATGGAAAGGATCAGCATCATTGAGTAGCACAGGATAAATGTAAGCCCTATAAGCATAAACCTGTGATAATCCTCAAAAAGACCTTTTTTGTATATGGCAAAAAAGATAGCCGTGACCGCAGCAACACATAAAAACAATACCGGAATGTTCTCGCTGCCGTAGTGCGGGAAATCCTCGTTGCAGTGCATGTCATAGTAGATGGTAGTCAAAGTGCTGACTGCCAGCACCACCAGCGCTGCCACAAGAAGGCAAAAGGCAATTATTCTGTTAAAGATCTGTATAGTCTTATTCATCAGCAAGTACTACGGTATCCTTGTTGTAGTAGACAGCAACAGCTGTGTTCATCCATTCCTTTTTGTCCCTGGTCACATCCCAGGAGTACAGCATCTCAGGCTGATATTCGTGTTCGGAGACAACCGCATCCTTAACCGAATCATCATTAAGGATCTGCAGTCTTTCAATATTCTCATCCTTAAAGCCCCTGGCGTTTCCGCTTACAAGGTCAGTAACCGCGGAAGTGGCGCTGTAATAGTATCCGTTTGGAACCACACAGAGAACAGAGCCCGCCAGAATAAAGCCAAGACAGAGAACAATAACAAGGGATGAGCTTTCCGAAAAGCTGCCGGATGGTGCGGTATTCCCTGCTGACACATCCGAGAGGACTGCACTGTCTCTCTTTTCAAGGTGCTGCCTCGCCCATACTGTAAAGTAGAAAGTCACCATCACCATCAGGAAAACATATTCCATCCAGCCAAGGACCTGTATCCTTCCGGCACCCACATTTGCAACCGCAAAGAAGGCAGGAGTCATATTGGAGGAAGCCATAAGGAAAGCAAACAGGGCAAACATGATGGGATGTCCCAGTCTTTGCTTCATCCTCTCCCCCATCTTCCAAAAGACAGGGATAAGCAGCACCAGGGCTGCGTACAGCTCCCATCTGGACATGTCGTTGATCATCATATCGAAGGTCGAATGAAGGGATAACAGTATAGCCTTCACCGGCCCGTAATGGTTCGTCTCAGAGCTCCTGACCAGGTTTCCGGGAGTAAAGCACGAGCAGGCAAAGCCTATAAGGTTTGTTACAAACGGTATCCAGATAAGGCCAAAGCTCCTCTTCTGTCCCTCATCTGCTCCCTCAAGCTTAAAGATGTTTTTCTTTATCATGAAAAAGACAAACAGCATCAGCACAGAACAGATAGCCAGCTCCAGCGCTGTCAGATAGTTGGCGCCTCCCATCCAGAAGCCCCAGAAGGCTGCCCAGATGAGCTTACCCTTTCTGTGCCCTCGGCTGTCATCGTACACGCTTCTGATCACCAGTCCAAGCCAGAAAAAGGCCATTCCAAAGGTGAAGGTGTAGTTGATGGCACCGCTGTACCAGTAAAAGGCTTCAAATCTCAGCCCTCTTCCGCTTAAGCAGTGGATCATCAGAATAAGTGTCACCATGGCGGAAGTGTTGGCCAGGTGCTTATCCATCTTCCATGCCCTCACAAACAGCGCATCAAAAAAATAACATACTCCAAATATCAGCATCCCCAGTATGATAAAGGGCGTCACAAAGTACCAGCCCTCACCGAAGACATTGGGAGCAATGCAGGTCAGTATGATGGAAAAGAAATACCCCTCATACTGTGAGTAAACCCACCAGGACTTTTTGAGTGATGCTACGACAGCACCAAAAACGCTGCCGGTCTGTGCATAATACTGATGGGGCTGAAGGGCCATGGAGAAGTCATCAGCAGAGGGCCAGTCGTAAAAGCCCAGAACCAGCATGGGAATGATGCTAAGAGCAAAGACCACCGTAAAAAATATGCTAAGGGCCCTGGCATCGATCTTCTTGATAAAATTAGGTGTGTTATAACTGAACATCGGATAAGTTATCTCCTGTAGTATTCCTTATACCAGGCTGCAAAAGCCGCAAGTCCGTCCTTTAATGGTGTGGATGGCTTGAAGCCAAAGTCCTGCTCCAGAGCTGTCACATCAGCGTAGGTAACCTCCACGTCACCGGGCTGCATAGGAACCAGTTCCCTGTGGGCCTCAAAGTCGTAGTCAGAAGGAAGAATCTCGTGAGAGACCAGTTCCTTTTGAAGTGTATCCACAAAATCCAAAAGATTCACCGGATCGTTATTACCGATGTTGTATACCTTGTACCTTGCTCCGTTGTCGTTTTCTGCGGGAGCAACGGTCATGACGTTTCTGACACCCTCGACGATGTCGTCCACATAGGTGAAGTCTCTTTTGCAGTTGCCGTAGTTAAATATCTTAATGGTCTCACCCTTCACCAGCTTATTGGTGAAGCCAAAATATGCCATGTCAGGCCTTCCTGCAGGGCCGTAAACAGTAAAGAACCTAAGACCTGTGGAAGGAATGCCGTAGAGCTTGGAGTAAGCATGGGCAAGAAGCTCGTTGCTCTTCTTGGTTGCAGCATAAAGAGAAACAGGATTGTCTACCTTGTCTTCCACACTGTAAGGTATCTTCCTGTTGCTGCCATAAACACTGGAGGAGGAAGCATATATCAGGTGCAGTACTCCCTCTTTGCCATCATCATAGGAGTGCCTGCAGGCCTCCAGGATGTTGTAAAATCCGATCATGTTGGACTCCATATAGGCGTCGGGGTTCTCTATGGAATATCTCACTCCTGCCTGGGCAGCCAGGTTGACTACAACCTGGGGTTCAAACTCTTTAAATGCCCTGTCTATCAGATCCCTGTCGGCTATACTTCCGCGAATAAGCTCGAACTGCTCATCAAAGGCAACAGCCTCAGCTATGCGGTCAAGCCTGTACTCCTTGATCCACACGTCGTAGTAGTTGTTCATATTGTCGATGCCAAGGATCCGGCAGTCGGGATATCTTCTCACCAGTTCAGTCACAAGAGCCGCTCCGATAAAGCCGGCTGCTCCGGTAACCAGTATTCTCTTTCCATTCAGATCTATGTTTGGGGTCAGCATCTGCATATCTCCTTTTATTATCAGTTTATTGTGCTATTATACTACATCAGGCGGTTACTTAGAAACCGTGTTGCCCATGGCTATGGTAAAGAAAGCAAACACCTCCACCGCAAGACTCCTGTAAGTGAAGAAGTAATGCATATAGGAATGGTTTGCAAAGATGAACCACCAGATGGCAGGGGAGATCATTATCAGGGACATGGCCAGTATCTTCCAACCATCAACATGGAGCCTTCCGTGCCACTTAATGAGCAGGATTATTGCAATCACAAGGATCAGCGTCATAAGTTCAAAATAAGGTGAATTGCCCAGCACGCCGAGATTTCTCATTATGGCCCCAGTCCTTGAGATGTCCTGATACTCAACCTCCGAGGAAAATCTCATGAGAAGGTGCTCCCTCATGACTCTTACTGTCTCCGGCCCCACCACAACAAAGGCAAGTATCCATTTAAGGGCAAACATCAGCGCATAGCCCGTACCGGTAGCAGCCCCCATAAGCACAAGACGTTTGAGCCAGGTCAAGGCTCCCGGTGCCTTTTCATCAGTCCTGTAGAATTTCTGAAGCGCATATACCGCAGGAATCCCATAGACGATGAGAGGATATGTCAGAAGATCCAGATAGCACAGTGCAATTCCTCCGACAAAAAAGCTGTATACTGCCTTATTCAGGTCCTTTCCATCCCAGATATACACAAGATAGAGCATCAGCCAGGACATGACATAGAACGCTGTTGAATACTGCATTGACATACACAATACCATGGGATGTATCACGGACATGGCAAGAAGGTAAGGAACGGTCAGTTCTCCTGTGCCCTTTTTGACAAATCCCGCCGCAGTCAGCACCACAGTTGTCATGATCAGAAACTCATTGAGAAGCCTGATCTCATAGTAATTCATCAGCAAAAGAAGCGGTTTTAACAGCACCAGATATCCGTGCCAGTAGTGGGCGTAGTCATCCGCCTGTACTTCCGGCTTTCCGCCTTCTATCAGGAGCTTTAGGTATCCCATGTCATCATTGTATACCGCCACTGCCTTTTTAAGAGCGCTCTCATCACCGTCGTAAAGGGCAGCCATTATCATGATCCTGTCGGTGAAGTTATCAAGCTGGGTAGACTTTACACCCTTCAGCATCTGGGGCGTAGTTCCCTCCTCTATGAGGCTGTCTGCTATCTCACCCATGTTTTCTCTCATGGGTCCCACCGGCAGAAGGAACACCAGGAACAAAAGAAATGTCCCCAGAATGCAGCAGGAAAGCACTGTCACTATGTATCTAACAAGATTTTTGATCACTTTATTTTTCATTGCCATCTTTCTTTTTATAAGTCCTCAGAACCAGGGTTAATACTGCAAGAATCAGCACGCAGCAGATTGAGACCACACTCCCCGCCGTAAGATATGGCAGATGATATCTTGCCGTGATCCTGTGATATCCCGCAGGAACCTGTATCAAGGTCATACCGCCGCTGCTGATGGGCTCTATGTCATACATACCGTCTATTGTCAGCTTCCATCCCTCATCATAGGGGATGGTAAGATAAACAAGAGCATTACTTTCATAATCAGTCTCAAGCTCAAAACCATCTGTCGACTTGTTAAAGCTCTTCACCGCACGGCCGCTGTTTTCTTTCGCAAGGTCCTCAATACAGGGGTTCTTAAAAAGTGCATCCCCATTGGCATATTCAGGATGAGCATCAATAAGAACATTCACTTCATCGGCTGTAACCACCTGCACTCCCTCTATGGCCACATCATCACTGACCACCGGCGCATACAAAAGTGCGATGCCTCTCCTCTTAACCGGGAGACTCTTAAGCTGCGACAGCGTTATCACTCTCTTGACGCCATAGCCCACCGGGCAGGCTGTAAGCTCATATATGTTCCAGGTCTTGTCCTGAACCTCAAAGGTCTCTACGGGTTCTCCAAGATTCTCAAGTACAGAGTCAGGATACCGCTCCTCCACAAAGTTATCAGTCCTTATAAGATATCTGCCTCCCAGAAGCTCAGCTGCTCCGGGAATGAAGTTCTTGTTGGTCCTTCTGCTGACATCATAGTAGTCAAAAAGGTCATCGAATTCCACCGTAGAATTGCTGGTGGTGGAGGAATAGCTGGAAAGCCCCGTAATGTTCCTGCTCTTTCCGTACATGATAAGAGGGTTTACGTAGTTCCTGTACCGGTAATTATCCTCGATTTCAGGAACCTTTTGCATGGCAAGGTATGAATTCTCATAAGCCTTAGGCGATACCGGGGTGGCTTTAACATAGAGATACTCTGCAAACAGGAAGGTCACCACGCTGCACAGTACAATCCCGCCAAGCATCAGTCTCTGCATAAGCTTCCGGTCCTTTATCCGTGAAAAGAAAAAGACCAGACAGCAGCAGATCACTGCAAAGCCACACTCTAAAAGAAATCTTGCTCTGTGGAACACCAGGCTCTCGCCCTCTTCCCGGTACAGCCATATCAGTACCGTAACAAGCAGTGTCATAATAATCTCTGCCACCACAGGTATCCTCAGGTCATATTCCCTGATATTCTCAAGTACCAGTGCAGATTCAAGAGCCATTATCAGTATCAGGAAATACCACCACCTGTGATATACGATCATGAAAGCCAGGAATGCACCGTTTCCTGCAGGAATAAAAGAGATGAGCACAAGAAAAAGCGTCATGTACGTCAGATAATTCCTGTTCTTCATGATATAGGCTATAACCAGGATCAGTCCCACAAAAGGCAGATAAGCACTTGTGGATGACCACTCATGCACCATAAGGACAGTCTCATCCAGCATTGAATCCCCGGGAAAGAGAAGCCCTTTAAGGATATAGAGAATGTGTTTGTAGTCGTACAGCCCAAGGACCGCACTGATTCCCCCTCCGCTCCTAGCATTGCTGAGCATGTATGTGATACTGGGAACGAAGATCACACCTGAAAGGCCAACGCCAATAGTCCCGAAGCACAATGCTCCCAAAAAGCCTTTCAAAAATGTCTTAGGCTCTTTACCGGACCTGAACAGGAAGTAGATGACCACGGCAACCACGCTCTGGATAAAGCATACGTAGTTGGTGGCACAATTTATAAACACCGCCAGGGCAAAGAAAATTCCACCTTTCAGAAAGCTCTTTTGCCCATCCTTTTCTCCGGCATTTTCAAGCATACACTCAAGCGCAGTGAGCATAAGCGGAAACACCGCAGACACATCATGAAATATGTAGAACGAAAGATTGGTGCACTGAAGACCGGAAAAAGCATAAAGGATAGCTCCGGGAACAGCAGCCCTCTCTGACCCAGTAAATTTTTTAATAAAGAAAAAGGCAGTGTAACAGGCCAGTACATACTTCAGAAGGAATATCACAAAGATAGCGTAAGGAAGAGCCCTCTCAGGCACCAGAAAAACCGGGTAAAAAAAAATGCTTCCCAGCCCGTAGTAACCATAGGCAACAGCCATGGGTGTACCCAGATCAAAGTTCCACATATAGGTATTAAGGCCATTTTCAAAGGCTTCCCTGAAGTTGAAAAGAAAGGGGAGCATCTGATTGTCCATATCATCCCCAAGGTGAAAGAAGCCGCCGTTTGCCAGCGTCGGATACAGGATCGGGATCAGGGCTGTCATAATACAAATTAAAGGGAAAAGAAATCTTTCTTTCCCCTTAAGTCCCGTCATTTGGCACCCCTTCCAAAGAGTACCACCCCAACAGTCTGGAGCAGGATCTTGAAATCCTCTGTAAGGCTCCAGTTGTCTATGTATTGAAGATCCAGCCTTACCACCTCATCGAAGTCTTCGATGTCGCTTCTGCCGCTTATCTGCCACAGCCCCGTAAGTCCCGGAGTCATGGAAAGCCTTCTTCTGTAATGCTCGTTGTATTGCTCAAATTCTGCCTCCGTCGGAGGTCTTGTGCCCACAAGGCTCATGTCCCCTTTAAGGACATTGAGAAACTGCGGGAACTCATCAAGACTGGTCTTCCTGATAAAGGCTCCAACCTTGGTGACCCTGGGGTCATTCTCCATCTTGAACATAAGACCCTT
>JAEEGF012276759.1_pt1 | contig 32175 bp, 16 predicted proteins | sample 9134171 | NCBI WGS metagenome assembly JAEEGF01 (sample SAMN16246542, study PRJNA631951) | gut metagenome | biome: gut microbiome; feature: rumen; material: AP-attached | host: Bos | place: Iran: Karaj | collected 2018-10 | reverse complement strand
TTAATAATGTTGATGATTATAGCCTCAAATCCTCACCGCCTTTCCTCTTGTATATACTCTGAATCATCCTCTGCCATACCTGAGCGATGTCCTCTGATACTTCGTCCTGGCTCCAAAGATCTGAAAAATGAGGGTGGAAGCTTGTCCTGTCCCACGATATAGTCTCTACTTATCTAGGTAAGTGTCTTCTCACCCTCAACGGCATAAATCTCTAGCAAAGCTACAAAACTTAAACCGTATTGCATCCATCTGCAAGAATTATTTCATGAAAATGGAACAATCTCTATAATCGGATGCAAAGGTAAGAGGTACGTGGCACTCGGTGCCATGTACCTGTCCCCTGTCACCTGTTGGGTGTGCCTGGCACCCGTTACTGCAAGGTGACGGCCATGAGACCGATGACGACATCGGGAGAGAGGGTGCGCAGGGTGAGCGACTGGAGCCGTTTGCCGGCGTGAAGGGGCATGGTTAACAGCTGACCAGCACCGCCAGGGATCTCCCTGCCATACTCGCCACCCAGCTGAACGACACGGTCGAGATGGCGACTGACCTGGCCCGTACCGAAGCACACACGATACGGACGGAGCTGCGCCGCACGGAACGCAAGGCCGTCGATATAATAATCCTGCTCGATGGGACACCAGTTGTCGGGATTGCGCAGGGCCAGGGTATCGCTGGTGCCATCGGTGTAGGTGACAACAATCACCCCGTTATCGATGCGACTCTGCATGTGGTTGGTGGAGCCTGCCAGCAGCAGATAGGCACGCGAGGCGCTACCCTGCAGCGGGATGGTGACGGCATCGGGGTAGTTATCCCACAGACTGGTGTAGATGATGTTACGCCCCTGCTGAGGGGTACGCATGGGGACACCTGCCATGGTAAACACGCCTTTCGTGATTTTACTGCGGAAAACAGAATCGTTGATCTGAGCCGTCTTGAGCGGATGGCACCACTCACCGATGCCCTGGACAGGCAGCTGCAGCGTGGTGGTGCGGGGACGGGGTGTAAGATACTGCTGCTTAAAGATATCGCTCACCTGGGCATTATAACTGGCCGTGAGTGACAACGGACGGAAGGGCTTATTGCTCTGGGGCTCGGCGAGCCCTAAAGCTGCCACATCGACGGTATCGGCCTGAAAAGCCGTGAGCGTATCGGCAGCCTGCGACAGGGAGGGCAGCTGGTACTCGATGACCTGATGGGGAGCGCTGCTGCCCTTGATCTCGCGATAGGTGCCACCGCCGGTATTCTGGCGTACTACAATCTGGAGAGGTGTTGCGAAGTGCTGCGTAATCTCCAGACGAGCCACACCGTCTTTGCAGGTGTACTGATAGTCGAGATAAGGGGTTTTAACTCCCACATGCTCCCACTCAGGCGGAAATCCCGGACGGATGATGCACTGGCCGTAGAGGGCCTGGGGGATGATGCCGAAGAGGCCCTGGATGAGCGTGCGACTGCTGATGCCAATGCAATCGCCAAAGTCGCGATAGCACTCGCCACGGGCAGCATCGTAATGGCTGATCTGACCGAAGTTGGCGGGGCTCTGGCCGTAGTACATCTGGTCGAGGATGTTGGCCTTGAGGAGGCGGTAGCCTGCCTGGGCACGACCGGCCTGGAAATAGGCCAAGGCGGTGTGCATGACCTCGGCAGCCGCCACATTGTTGATGCTCCAGGCATAGGGCATCCAATCGCTGGTGGCGATGGTGTGATAGCCCGACTGCTCGACGGGGATATGGGGGATGTGGCGGTCGATGTACTGGGTGGCGCGATAAGCCTGCTCGGGGGTGCAGGCGCCACAGTCGATGGGGGTGTAGATGCTCCACACGGCAGGATGGGGGTGCAGGCGACGATGGCCCATGGTTTCCTGATATTCTGCCCATACGCCCTTTTCAGGCATCCACAGCCGCCGGTTCATGGCCTGCAGGATGGCCGCTGCCTCGGCACGATAGGGCCGGGGGTCCTCGCCAATCAGTTCAGCGATACGCGCCGCCAACTTGTTGCCACGATAGTTATAGGCCGTGCTGTGGGTGACGGCTCCACCGCTATAATAGAGGGCATCGCTGGCCCAGATGCAGCAATAGGCGTCGTAGAGATGATCGCCATCGGGATCGAAGTTGCGTTTCTCCCAGGCGAGATGGCGCGTGAGCACGGGCCACATACGGCGCATATAAGCGGTATCGGCATCGTACTGGAAATGCCATAACAGCTCGTCGATATAGTTGAGGTTCATGTCGTAATGGTGCATCTGGTCATTACGATTGGGATTGCGACAGATGTAGCCATTGGAATACATCTGCGTGCCCCAGCGCTTGGCGGCACGCGCCAGGTGGAGCACGGAGTCCTGCGAGGGATGCGGGATAACGGGCGGCACATCAACAACCTGACTCTTAGCATAGGCATCGAAATGGCTCACCGCCCTATCCTGCCACCCCAGCACATCGCCCAGATAGCCTGCGCGCCAACCTGCCAGCGGCATGCGCCAGCCGATACAGCCGTGGAGCCACGTCTGACCGTCCCAGTCGCCATCGGCTGCCAAGGACAAAGCGCCACCCAGGGTGTTGAGATAAGGATCGGGGGTGTTGAACTGGATGCGACTGGCCAGCTGACGATAATGGGCTGCCGCCGCCTGGAACTGGCGGGCGCCCTGGGCAGGAGACAGCTGTGACAACACATTGAGATCGACCCTCATATAGGCCACGCCATCGGACAGCGACAGCTCGAGGGTCTGGAGCACGGGACCGGCGGGCTCGAGCACACCGGGCTTGTCGGCTCCGATATCGCCATTACGACTCAAACGGGGTTGGGCGACAGCACTGACCAGGGCCTTGATGCGCAGACGCCCTTGGAGCTCGAACGACTCAAACTGCCAGATGGCCGCCTCGCTATCGGGCAGCGCCACCACGCTGATGGCTAACGGTGCCCCACCCCAGCCCAGCAGCTGATAGGTGCGAAGCCCATCGGCATAGCGCGCCGTGCAGGGGCGCACCTCCTCTAAAGGGTAATCCCTGCCATCGACCTGAGCCACCAGACGGATGTTGCGATGGTGGCCTTTCTTGACCACGGCAAAGATGGGACGGTCGCTGGTCTCCAGGCGCCAGTCGGTATGACTGCCATAGAGGGCGCGGGTATAGCGGTTATGGCCATTGACACAAAAGAAATCGCCCCCCGCACCAGGCTGATACTGCCGGGTGCGGGGAGCTGGGGTACCCTTGGTTTGGGCTTGAGCGGCCAAACAGGCGACACAAGCCAAACCAACCATCAAATGATATTTAAATCTCATTAGCAGGGACGTTTCTTGGGCAGGTGGAACACATCCTGCACCTCCTTCATCTGCGCATCGGTCATGCCATCGGGCTCACTGCCCATGGCACGGGCACACATATAGATGTTGGCGGCCTTGCAGAGCACGTCGGTCTGATCGAAGGCATCCATGATATCGGTACCTACTGCCACCGTGCCGTGTTTCTCCCACAGCACCACATCGTGGGTCTTGATCTGCTCGAGGGTGGCCTCGGCCAGCGCTACCGACGACGGCAGGGCGTAGGGCACGATGCCAATGCCCAGAGGGGCGAAAGCCAGGGTCTCGGGGATCATGGACCACAGCACACGGGTCATCTCATCGCCCTTGAGGAAGCGCTGGATATGGCTCATGGCCACCAGCTCGATGGGATGGGTGTGAAGGGTGGCCTTATAGCTCGAACCGGTTTCCAACAGATAGTTCTGCAGCGCCAGGTGGGTGGGCAACTCGGAGGTGGGCACCACCGGCTCATCGGCAATGACCTCGTAGCTGGCGCAGTCGTCGCAGATGCGGATGATGCTGCCGTTCTGCATGGGCTCGCGGGCCAGATCGCGCATGCGCTTGCCGGTGCCCTTACAATAGAAATACTTGCCTTTGAGCTGAGGCAGCGTCATACCAATCTGCTTGACGGGGGCGATGGCAGGCAGCTGACGGCATGCCTCGTCCATATACTCGGTGACGTTAACGGTGATGTTACCACCATTACGCTCAGCCCAACCTTTCTGCCACAGATAGCCAGTTACCTCGGCTATCTGATATACGACCGCTTTCAACTGCTCGCGGCCTTCCAAAATACTCTTTTCCATATTATATATTTTCTCCGTAACGTTCTTTTGTGATTTGTTCGAGCGACTTGCCGCGCGTGTCGGGCATGCCGATGAGACCCACCAGGAGCGATGCCAGCAACAGCGCAATCATGCAGTAGGCCGCCAGGGTGAAGCCCTCGCCATTGTCGCCATAGATAAAGGTGAACACCAGTCCCCAAACGGCTGAGAGGCCGCGCACGATGAAGAACATGAGACCCTGGGCACCGGCACGGAACTTGGCGGGGAACAGCTCGGAGCCCCACAAGGCGTAGAACACCTGGACGGAGCTGCCGTTGTTGACGCCCCACAGGATGGTGAACAGCCAGATGCCAGCGATGGAGGTGACGCCACCACCGATGATGAGGATCCACGCTGTGAGGGCTGCTGCCAAGCCGAAGACATAGAAGAAGCGATGCGCCACCTTATCGACATAGAAGGAGATGATAAAGGTGGTGACCACCACAAACACCCAACTGATGCAACTGAGCATGTTGGCCGTCTCGTTGGTGAGTCCGCCTGCCGTCTCGTAGATGTGAGGCATGAAGAAGCCCATGACACTGGCCACCAGGTTCCAGGTGAGGTAGATGGCAGCCAGGAAGGCCACCGTGCGCACAGCGATGCGATTGGTGAACAGCAGCTTGATGTTATCCACGATACCACTGTTGTGCTGGTCCTTCTGAGCCGTGAACGCCGCACTCTCCTCCAACTGTCGCTGCAGGTTCCAGGCTATGAACGCCACGATGAAAAGGGTGGCGAACACCATGCGCGAGCTGAACACCTGGACAGCCGCCTGGGCGGCGTCGGCGCCCAGCACTTGATGGGCAAAAGCCTCAACAGGGGCATAGAAGTAGCCCCCGGGCGCCAGCAGCATGCCAAAGAGCAGGATGCACATGGGCCCCACGCCCCACGACATCTGCGAGATACAGATGTTACGTCCGCGATTGTTGTCCTCGGAGCTCTCTGAGATATAGGTCCACGAGGCCGGCACACCGATGCCCACCGAGATGCCGGTGATGAGGAAGCCCGCCAGCAGCATGGGGAAATTGATGGAGAGCATGATGATGAGCACGCCCGTCATGTACACCAACAGATTATAGGTAAAGATGAACTTACGACCGAACTTATCCGCCAGGAAGCCACCGATGATGGCACCGATGGCAGCGCCCAGCGCATTGGCGCTCAAGGCATTGAGCCAGCCCAGATGCATCTCACTCAGTCCTAAGTAGTTCTGCCACAGCGTGACACCACTGGCACCGGCCACGATGGCACCGGCATCCAGATAATTATTGAGCGACACCGCCAGGGTGCTCTTTAAACTTCCACTCTTAGCCATAGTCACTATCTGCAAACCACGTCACACTCGATATTCAGAATCTTAGCCACCTTCAGGATGGTGTCGATATGATGGCCCACAGCGGCTGCCATGTGGTGGGTGGGACCAGCCTCGCTCCACTTGTTGACAAACTCACGGCAGCTCAGAGAGAACTTGGTGCGCATGTTGGTATCGCCAAAGGTGAAGATGGAACCCTCCTCGTTCACACCCTCGGCCACCACGAACTTGAACACGCCGTTCTTATCCTGCGTGATGGCCAGATAGGTGACAGGACCCGTGGGGGGATAGAACTGGGTGAGGTAGCCGCCGCCTGCCTTGCCGTGGAACACGGGCACGATCTTCATGGTGGGCTTGCGGGCCTGCGAGATATCGAAGTCGCCAGAACCGGAGTGGCCGATGATGCAGATATCCTTGGGGAAATCGATGGAATACATTTCGGCCAGCGTGCCGGTGCCACTGATGGTCTTCAGGATGCTCATGGCCATGGCCACCTTCATGTCGCCCTCGACGGCACAGGCCGTGTGCTGCTTGATGAGCATGGAGAAGGCGGGGATCAGCATGGAGTCGAGCTTGCCGGCAACGCCTTGTGCGAAACCGTCGTAATGCGAGGCAATCATGCCCAGCTGCTCATCCTTGACCCATTGCTCGAAGGCCACCACATACCTGGCCATATCCCACACTTTCTCGATGGTGCCACCACCCTCGATGTCGAAGGTGTCGAGGATATCCTGCGCCTTGGCACGGATAGCAGCCTCGTCGGTGATGTGATCGGCAATGGCCCACATCTTCTCCCAGTCGAACTGCTTGGTATACACGAACATACGGTGGTAGAGGTTGGTCTCGTCGATATAGAGATCCATCATGCCGGGATAGGGACGGCCAATCTGGGCGATGTTGGTATCGCGGAAACGGCGACGCACCTGGGCGGCACGGCACCAGTCCTCGATCTCAGCCTGTGCTGCCGGATCGCCGCCTTCGACCACACCCGTGATCACCGCCGAACGCTTGCCGGCACGATTCAGGTCGGCCACCATCTCACCGATGGCACCACAGGCATAGAGCTCGCCCAACCAGGTGGGGATATCGGTCTTGGCATAGTCGGGTGCCAGCTTCTTCTGGAGGTTCACAATGACCACCGGCACATCGAGGTCGCGCACAGCCGGCAACATATTATAAGAGGTGCAATAGGTGAGCATCTGCAGGATGACGAGATCCACATCGGCAGCGCGGAACTTATCGCCTGCCGCCATGGACTGCTCCTTGGTGGTGACCATACCACCATCGATCACCTCAATGCTATCGGGCAGGGTTTTCTTAAATGCTTCATACTGAGCCTCGAACTCTGGAACGAGCTGAGGGAACTGTGGCAGATAGGCCTGCAGGGCGATAGAGAACACGCCCACTCTTGCTTTCGTTTCTACTAAGGGTTTAGCCATAATTGTTTTGTTATTATTGATTTGTTACTTTCAGATATTTCTCGTAAGCGGCATCCCACAGGGCCTTGTCCTGGGGATGATAGGGCACCAGGTTGATGCTGTTGGCGATGATGCGGCGCATCTGCCAGATGTCGTCGACCAGTCCGGCAGCCTTGGCCTGCACCATGATGTTGCCGATGGCCGTGCCCTCCTGTGGACCTGCCAGTACCTCCACGCCCAGCGAATTGGCTGTGAACTGGTTGAGATACTGGTTGAGCGAGCCGCCACCGATGATGTGGAGCACCTTGAGGTCGAAGGCAGCAAACTCCTGCAGCCACTGGAACACCTGACGATAGCGCAACGCCAGCGAGTCGAAGATGCAGCGACAGATGGCCGCAGGTGTCTCGGGCACAGGCTGGCGGGTGTTGCGACAGTACTGCTGGATGGCACCAATCATGGAGGCTGGCGCGGCAAACAGGGCATCGTCGGGGTTGATGAGTGAGCGGAAGGCCTCTACCTGCATGGCCTGGCCCTGCAGCTCGGGATGCGACAGCTGGCGCACCTCCTCGGGCCACTCCAGACGGCAGCGCTCATAGAGCCACATGCCACAGATATTCTTCAGGAAGCGGGTGGTGCCTTCGATGCCGCCCTCGTTGGTGAAGTTGCGGTCGTAGGACAGCTGACTGATGACGGGCTCCCGGGTTTCGATGCCCATCAGACTCCAGGTGCCACTGGAGAGATAGGCAAACTGCTCATTCTGTGCAGGCACGGCGGCAACGGCTGAGCCGGTGTCGTGACCAGCCACAGCCACCACGGGCACAGGACCCAGGCCGGTGAGCTGCTGCACCTCATCGGTGAGCACACCGATCTGTGTGCCAGGCATCACCATCCGTCCGAACTTGGAACGGTCGAGCCCCACCGATGCCAACAGGCGCTCGTCGAGCTCCTTGGTGCGCGGGTCGAGCAGTTGGGCGGTCGAGGCAATGGTATATTCGCATACCGCCTGCCCAGTGAGCATCCAGCTCAGCGCATCGGGTACAAAGAGTATCTTTTCTGCATGACGGAGGGCACTGTTGCCCTCTTGCTGCATGGCATGGAGCTGGAACAGCGAGTTGAAATGCAGGAACTGTATGCCTGTTATGCCGTACACCTCCTGACGGGGCATCACATGCGCCAGATAATCGTCCATGGCCTGGAAGGTGATGGGGTCGCGATAGGCCCTGGGATTGCGCAGGATGGCATTGTCGGCGCCTATCATCACGAAGTCGACACCCCAGGTGTCGATACCGATGCTGGTGATTGGCAGATCACGGCGTGCCGCCTCTTTCAGACCTTTGATGATCTCGAAATAGAGGGCGTAGATATCCCAGTAATAATGCCCGCCCTGAATGATGAGGTTATTGGGAAAACGGGTGAGCTCTTCGAGTTCGAACCGCCCGTTGCTGATATGTCCGATGATGGTTCGTCCACTTGTAGCGCCTAAGTCTACAGAGAAGAAATAGGATGGCTTACTCATATACGATATTTTGCAGATTGGTATTTGTTACTGGATTCTTGGCGAACACCAGCGGCTGACCGTCGATGGTGAAATCCACAAGTTCATACTTGTCGGATGTCTTCACGTCGTAGGGGGTAGCGGTCTCGACCTGTATGTTGCGCAGGGTGATATTGTTGCAACGGCTCAATGGCATGTCGTCGCGTTTCTGGGGGTTGAAGAACTGCGACCAGGGATGGATGAAGAGGAACCGTTTGCAACGGCCTGTGATGTTCTCCACCGTCACATACTCATAGTGCTGGGGCGTGTCGGGGCGCATCTTGAGCCACAGCACACGATCGGCACGCTCGGTATAGCAGTTACGCAGAATCACATTGCGATCGTGGAGCGACTCCGAGCCCAAGGTGAGGCAGCCGTGCACCTTGCCGTAGTGACAATGCTGTATCAGGATGCGCTCGCAGTTGCCGTTGGTCTCATCCTTGTCGGCCCAGGTGCCCTTGCCGCCTTTCAGCACCACCGCATCGTCGTTCACATGCATGTAGCAGCCGTTGATGAGCACATCGGTACAGGCATCGATGTCGATGGCATCGCTCGAGGGCGCACCACGTGTGGGATCGGGGGCCCAGATGTTCTCCGTGGGGGCAAAGATATAGCAGTTGAGATAGCGCACGCGACTGCTCTTATAGACATGATTGGTCCAGAAGGGCGAGTTGACCAGGTGCACATCCTGGATGGTTACATTCCTGGCGTTAGAGATATAGGTGAGGCGTGGGCGCTGGGCGTCCTTGTTGGTGCACTGGGGGTTCCACTTGCGACGGATCCAGAACTCCTGCCAATAGGTGAGTCCGTTGCCGTCGATGGTACCGCTGCCGCTGATGGTGAACCCATCCACGCCATCGGCATTGACCAGCGCACAGAAATAGGTACAGGTCTCGCCCTCGATACGGGTGGTCATATAAGGAAAGTCGATGATACGGTCGGAGCCTTTCAGACGACCTTTCACATGCAGGTGGGTGCCCTGTTTGAAGAACAGCGCGCCAGTGAGGAAGGTGCCCTCGGGGATGACCACCACGCCCCCACCCGCCTGTGCGGCGCGGTCGATGACGGCCTGGATGGCTTGGGTTTGCACCAAGGTGGAGTCACACTTCACCCCATAGTCGGTAATCACATACTGCGGACCCAGCTTGGCGACATCCACCTTGGTGGTGTCCTTGAACCAGGCGTCCATCTGGGTACCATCGGGCCACCGCTCTACGCTGTTCTTTTTCCTGGTCTTGGCACCTGCCGTGAGCACCAGCACCGAGAGCAACACGATTAAAAGTTTGTTCATAGGGGCATTCAGTCTAGATGAAACACTTCCTGTAAAGGCTTGGTTACCGGCGAGTTGTCGGGGTTCACCTCCATGATGTCGGCCATCATGTCCCACCATTTCTGGGTGATGGGGTCCACGTTAGTGGTGTCCTGCGAGTTACCCTCGCCCTCACACTCCTGGTAACCGAAGAGGATGTTAGTCTCTTTGTCCCAGTAGATGCTGTAGTTGCTCACGCCGCCCTCCTTGATCATCTGCACCAGCTCGGGCCAGATGGCAGCATGCCGGCGCTCGTATTCCTTTTCGCAGCCTGGTTTCAGCTGCATCTTAAAAGCAAATCGTTTCATTTGGTTTTATTTCTTTTTCAGATAGTTTGCTAATACACTGTGGTTATCCCTGAGCCCCTTGGCCACACACTGGGCATTGGTCTTAGCCCCCAGAAGCGAGGTGTGGGTATGGTCGCGCTTATAGTATTTCTGCGCGCGGGCCTTACTGCCGCATTTCTTGTCGAGCAGGTCGGCAGCGATATTATGCAGGTCGACCAGTTCTACGCCTGTCTCCTCTGCCACCTGGCGGTACCACTGGCCGTAGGTGTCGTTACGGCGCTCGATCTTGCCGTCGGTCCACTCGTTGCGCGGGGTGAGCGACACCAGGATGGGGGTGGCACCCTTCTCGCGCACATCCTGGATAAACTTCTTGAGATACCAGCCAAACGAGTAGACCACCTCGTAATGCCCAGTATCCAATTTGTACACATGACAGGTGTCGGTGGCCGTGGCGATGGCACCACGATATTTGGGCTTGTCGATGACGCTGATATCGTTATGGCCGAACTGGATGAGCACGAAGTCGCCTGGCTGCAGGCTGTTATAGACCTTGTCCCAGCGGCCCTCGTTCAGATAGGAGCGGCAGCTGCGTCCGGCCATAGCGGCATTGACGATGCTGATACGACGCTCATCAAACACGCTGCCGGCCTGGGAGCCCCAGCCCCACATGCCGTCGGTATCCTTATCCTCATTCTTCACCGTACTGTCGCCGGTGATAAACACCACGGGCTTGCCACCTGTGCGGTCCACCTCATAGCTGACGGGCGTCACACCACGCATCATGGCCTGCAGCGGACGGAGGGCGGGATTGTGACTGGCCATCAGACCCTCGGCAGCACTCTGAGCGTTCATCATGGCACCAAAACGGCTGGTATGAATCTTGTCGAGAAAGAAATGGTAGCTGGTTTTCCAGGCACCATAACGGTCGAGTTTCCGCCCAGAGAGCTCGTTCAGGTCGACAAAGGGCACACCTTCCTCAGCCGCTACCTGCATGAGCCACTGGGTGTGCGGCTTGCGCACGATGCGCCCCTGCTCGTCGTAGGCGTTACGGGGTGTGAGCGACATCAGGATGGGGTTGCCGCCCTGCTGACGAACGTCGCGGATATAGCGGCGCATGTAGCCGCCATAGGTATAGACCGTTTCATGCACACCGGTCTCCTTGATCACCACCTGGAGCGAGTCGTCGCCCACACCGGGGATAGAGGCACGGGCACGGCCTTCATCATAGGGACCATTGTCATTATGTCCGATGGAGATAATCACCCAGTCGCCCGGACGGATGGCCTGTTTGATAGGCTGCCACAGCTGGTTATAAAAGGTCCGGCTGCTCATGCCGCCCAAGGCCTGGTTCTCGACTGTTATCTTGGCAGGGTCGAAATAATTATGGGCATAGTAGCCCCATCCCCACTGGCCGTTGTTGCCGTTGCCCAGCGTGCCCGTTCGCATGGTAGAGTTGCCTATCAGGAACAATACCGGGTTGCTACCCACACGACTCGAGCCTGGCACGGGGCGTGCCGTCATGGCCTGGGCTATACTGTCGGGGGTGTTATCCACCACACCGTTCACATCTTTCGGGGCTTCGGGCACTTGCGCCGCAGCCACCATCGACATACCCATGAAAAGGAGTGATATACCGCTTTCTTTGATCATCATTTTTTTGTTTTAGTAATTTTGATGCAAAGATAGCATGTTTTGCCGAATTTCAATATAAAATCCGTTCGTTTTCCTATACTATCGTACGATTTTTAGAGGATTATAACCTCAGTCCGACAGAGGTATTGATAAACCAGGCATTGAGATGACCGCTGGTTTTCTGGTGGCTGTAGCGGAAGTTATTGAACTGGCCATAGGCATTGATAAACCAACGGTCGAAGTTATAGGTCACCGACAGACGGGCATCAAAGTTCACCGTCATACCGCTATTAAATGTCTTGCTGCCCATGGGGGTCACTCTCAGATGGCCGTAGAACCACTCGTCCCACTCCTCGTCAGGGATATCGGCATCGAACATCGGATCCTGGGCGAGCTGCTCCACATTGGTAGCAAAACCATAGGCCTTGATTTTATTGACAACAGTAAGCATAGGCATGGCCATGGCGCTCACCAGCAGGCCGCGCGCCGGCACCCAGTTGTAGGCATAACCGATGCCCACACTGCCCTGCCACAGCTTGACCTTACCCAGTCCGTGCATCAGATAGACAAGATCGCCGTTCAGGTCGTTGGAATAGTCGACATGCCCGTAATAGTACATCGCGCCAGCCATCAGCGAGCCTGCAGAGCGTTTCTGTATCACACTCTGGTCATAGGCGGCCGCATACGAGAAGCGCTTACCGTTGAAAAGGTAGTAGCCATCAGCAATGACGGTACGCACTTTGATGGGATTCATCAACTGCACCTCCTGCCAGTCTTCCTCGTGACCCTCAGCGATGATCGAGCTCTCCAGATTGAAATCGGGGTGATCGTTCTCGAAGTTGTGTATGCGCACGTTCAAGCCATAGGCACCACCTGTAGCACCAAAGGTGAGATAGCTACCCTTGTCGCCACCCACGTTCACGGTATAGCCAAAGCCATAGCCGCGATAGCCGGCCCATAGTCCCACATACTGCGAGGGCTCGGTCTTCAGATAGGGTTCTGCCGTATAGGGGATGCCCTCCAGTTCGCCTGCCGCTTTCATACTCAGGATACTCTGGTTCACATTGCCACGCACAATGAGCTGCCAGGGATGCTGAGGGGCATCGATATAGCGGCGGTCGAGCCCTTTCACCGACATGGAGTCGATGATAGAGCCCAACTTATGGAGATAGTCCTTCACTATCTGAGCCTGCCCGGGAAGAACGCCACCGAGGGCAACGATAACAACCAGGACCCACTGTTTCATTACACCTCCGCATCAAAAGGCGCTGCACTCACACAGCGCAGGTTCTTTTCCAACTGAGCCGTAGAACTGGCACCCACCAGCACCGATGTCACACCACGCTGATGCAGGATCCAGGCCAGTGCCATCTCTGCAAGGGTCTCACCACGGCGCTCTGCCACCTGATTATAGGCACGCAACTTGTCCAACAGCTCGGGCGTGAGCATCTCCTCGCGCAGGAACTTACCCTTTGACATGCGACTGTCTGCAGGCACACCATGGAGATAGCGATCGGTCAATAAGCCCTGAGCCAATGGCGAGAAGGCGATAAAGCCCACGCCCTTCTCGGCACAGAAATCCAGGATACCCGTTTCCTGCGGTTTACGGTCAAGCATGTTCAGGCGTCCCTGATAGATGAGCAGAGGCACATCGTGGGCCTTCAGATACTCATAGCCAAACTTCAGCGGCTCAAGGGGCCAGTTTGAGATGCCCACATAGAGCGCCTTGCCCTGTCGCACAATATCGACGAGCGCCTGAAGCGTCTCCTCGAGCGGGGTCTCAGGGTCGTAGCGGTGACTGTAGAACAGGTCTACATAATCTATCTTCATGCGTTTCAGACTCTGGTCCAGACTGGCCATCAGGTATTTTCTCGAGCCCCAGTTGCCATAGGGCCCAGGCCACATGTCGTAGCCAGCCTTGCTCGAGATGAAGAGCTCGTCGCGATAAGGACGGAAATCCTCGTCCATGAGGCGTCCCATGGTCTCCTCGGCTGAGCCATACACAGGGCCGTAGTTGTTGGCCAGGTCAAAGTGTGTGATGCCATGATCAAAGGCATAGTGCGTAATCTCACGACTGCGCTCATAAGGATCGACACTACCGAAGTTATGCCAGAATCCCAGGCTCACCTTTGGCAGCAGCACACCCGAGCGCCCACAGCGCTCAAACTCCATTCCATTGTCGTAGCGGTTCTTATCCGCAAAGTAATTTTCCCTCATAACATATTTCAGTTTTAGCTTTTTCTGCTGCAAAGATAGCGATTTATTGCGAAACATAATCAGTAATTCCGTCCATTTTTGTACAAAATTGTATCTTTTCGAATATTTTTCGAACTATATCATGGTACTTATTCCTAAATTTGCACCAAGAATTCAACTAAAACGTTATGAATATAAAAAGATTACTTGCTATCGCAGTTTTCCAACTTACATTTTTAGTCTCACAGGCTGAGGTGGTATGGTTTGACGGACTGCATCCGATAACCTATCAGATACCGAAGAAGGCAGACCCCGTTGTAAAGACGGCCCTTGATATGTGGATGGACGACATGCAACAGGTAACGGGAATGCGCCCTATGGCTTCAGCAAACGGCATCATTAAGGTAACCCCTAACCCGTCATTACCTCATGACGGATTCCGGATTCAAGTAAACAGAGGAAGAATCCTGATCGAAGGCAGTAATGGTCGCGGCATGGCCTATGGGCTACTGGAGCTGTCACGCCTGGCAGGCGTATCGCCCTGGATATGGTGGGGCGATGTGGTGCCAGAAAAGCGGAGCCGACTGGTGCTAAATGATGACTTCAGGACGGAGCAACAGCCCAGCGTGGCCTATCGTGGCATTTTCCTGAACGACGAGGACTGGAGTCTACGCCCTTGGAGTCATAAGACCTATGAGCCATCAGGGAAAAGCCAGATTGGACCGAGAACCTATCGTAGGATCTTCGAGTTGATGCTCCGTTTACGCGCCAACACCATCTGGCCCGGCATGCATCCTGGCACAACGGCCTTCTTCAAGATTCCCGGCGCAAAGGCGATGGCCGACTCGTGTGGTATCGTGATTGGCACATCGCATTGCGAGCCGCTGCTTCGCAACAATGTTGACGAGTGGCAGGTGGCGGAACGGGGTGCCTTTAACTATCGCACCAATCGCCAACAAGTACACCAATACTGGATAGAACGCCTACAAGAGGTCAGGAAGTCGAAAGATAACATGTTCACCATCGGCATGCGCGGCATACACGACAGCTCGATGGAAGGCTACCAAACCGAACAGGAAAAATTCGATGCCCTTCAACAGGTCATCGACAACCAGCAGGCACTCCTGCGCCAACACGTAGGAGATCCAGCCAAGCTGATGCAGGTGTTTGTGCCCTACAAGGAGGTACTACAGCTATATGAAAAAGGATTGCGCGTGCCCGACTATGTCACCTTGATGTGGTGCGACGACAACTATGGCTACATGACACGCCTGTCGGATGCCAGAGAGCAGCAGCGCCCAGGCGGTGCAGGGGTGTATTACCACCTGAGCTATTGGGGGCGGCCACACGACTACCTCTGGTTAACCACCACCCAGCCGGGGCTGATCTATAACGAGATGCGCGAGGCCTACCAACACAACGTACGCAAGCTCTGGATAGCCAACGTTCACGATCCGAAGGTGGCTGCCTATGACCTGGAGTTGTTTCTCGATCTGGCCTGGAACATTAACAGCGTAGAAGGTCATACACTCACAAACCATCTGGCAGCCTGGCTATGCCGGCAGTTTGGTCAGGAAGCCGGCAAGCGGCTCCTACCCGTGATGCACACGTTCTATCGCCTTTGTGGTGAGCGTAGACCGGAGTTCATGGGCTACACACAGGTAGAACTCGACAAGCAGAAATACCCTCGCGGACTCTCACCTGTTGGCGCTGCGCCCCTCTCACCTATCGAGGCAGCCCAGCGCCTGTCAGCCTTCCAGCACCTCAAGGCCGAGATCACGGCCATCCGTCCGCTTGTTCCCTGCGAACTGGGCGATGCCTTCTTTGCGGCTATCGAATATCCTGTCTTTGCAGCCGCAGCGATGAACACCAAGATACTGAGTGATTCCATAGAGAGCCATCGCGCTTACGAAGAGATACAAGCACTCACCAAACGATACAACGAAATGAATGGTGGCAAATGGCGCTATCTGATGGATGCCGCCCCACGGAGGCTCCCAGTGTTCGAAAATGTGCATGCCCAGCTAACAGGTACCGACCAGCCTTGCATCATGAAGCGCGATGCCGCTGATTACCAGTCGGGCACCGATGGTGTACGCATCATCCAGATGTTAGGGCATAGCATGCATGCCGTAGCCATGCCTAAGGACGGGCAGCTTACTTACGAGATAGAGATAGCTGCTGAGGACGATTACACCCTGCAGACCGCCCTCATCCCTACCCAGCCAAACGACGATGGCGACTTGCGATTCAGCGTGACCATCGATAATGAACAGCCTGTGGTTTATTCACTCAAAGAGCCCTTCCGTTCCGAACGCTGGAAGCAGAATGTATTGAGCGGACAAGCTGTTCGCGATACAAAGGTACACCTGCACCAAGGGCACCACACCATGACACTGCGTGCCCTCGATGCCCATATCGTATTCGACCAACTACGTATTTTTAAATCATTCTAACTCATGATGAAAAAGAAAACGATACTTTTTCTATTGCTGATAGCTGCTCTGACAGCCCAGGCACAGTCAGGCCTTAACAAACAGCAGTTTGCCAAACACTGGAAGGTAGAATCAGAAGCTGCCGACTACCAGGTACACTTCAAAGGTGATACCTGCGAGATACTATCGCCTAAGGGATTAACCCTGTGGCGCAAGGAGAAGCTAACGATCGGCACAACGGTAGAATATGATGCCTGCGTGATGGATGAAGGGAAGGCAGGCGACCGCCTCAGCGACATGAATAGTTTCTGGATGGCTTCTGATCCTCATGCCAAGAATCTTTGGACAAGAGCCACATGGCGGAGTGGCATTTTTACCCGCTGCTATTCGCTACAGATGTACTACCTGGGCTATGGCGGCAACCATAACACCACCACCCGTTTCCGTAGATACGACGGCAACGAAGCCGGTATTGACGATGCCACCAAGCGTCCTGCCATCTTAAAAGAATATACCGACAAGCCACATCTGTTAAAAGCCAACCATTGGTATCATATCAAGATTGAGAGCACTGTTAGTGGTCGTACCCGCTTTTTTATCGATGGCGAGTGTATCGTTGACTATCTCGACCCACAGCCGTTAAAAGCCGGCTGGTTCGGATTCCGCACCACACTCTCGCGCACCAGGATCACCCGTTTCAAATCCTATCAAACGCCCGCTTACTCATATGCCACCACAGGTGTGCCCTTGCATTGGATAGGCGAAAAGCCACAGACTGCCGTGCCTGTCAGCTTTGGCGTACCGTTTGCCCAAGGCGAATTAAAGGATGTGTCAACATTATCTTTTTCAGACAACACGCCCATCGATGCATGGGTGAATGCCCGTTGGCCTGATGGGTCTGTAAAATGGGCAGGCATCTCAGCTGTTATCAGCCCATATGATAACAGTACGCTTATTTCAACCAGGAAGTTACGCAGAAAAGGGCTTTCTATGATAGCCTCAGAAAATAGCAGACACATCATCGTCAAAACAGGCAAGCTAACGGTTGCCATTCCTAAAGACGGTAACCATATCATGGATAGTCTGTGCCTCAACAACAAAAAAGTTGGTGGTTCAGCCAGACTGATCGCTACAGCAGATGGCGCCAGCTACCAGTCAAAACTGACGAGCGCCATCGTTGAACGCGCTGGTGCTGTCAGCACAGTCATCAAGTTAGAGGGTATGCACGTATCTTCGGACCATCGCTCATGGCTACCTTTCACATTACGTCTATACTTCTATTCAGGCTCCGAACAGATTCGCATGGTGCACACCTTCATCTACGACGGCAAGGCTGAGAAAGACATGATCCGTTCGATAGGTGTGCAGTTCGATGTACCCATGCGCGAAGCAGCCTACAACCGGCATATCGCCTTCGCCACCGAGAACGGCATATGGACAGAACCTGTCCAACCACTTGATGGGCGTAGAATACTCACCATCAATGGCGACAAGAAGAGAAATCTGCAAGCCGAGCAGATGGCAGGCAAGCGCATTCCCGATGAGGACGCATTCGATGCCAACAACGCTTTCCTGCTCCAGCATTGGGCCAAGTGGGATAGCTACCGTTTGTCGCAACTTACCGATAATGCCTGGTCTATCCGCAAGAAAGCGACCTGCGAAAGCCCATGGATTGGCACGCTGACGGGACATCGCGCCACGGGGTTCGCCTTTGTAGGCGATGTGAGTGGCGGACTGGGCGTGTGGCTGAAGGATTTCTGGCAGTCGTATCCTTCGACCATTGAGGTAGACAAAGCCCGCAGCAGCGAGGCCAGACTCACCATGTGGCTCTGGAGTCCCGAGGCCGAGGCGATGAATCTGTGTCACTACGATACGATAGCCCACAACCTACTAGCCAGCTACGAGGATGTGCAGGCGGGTATGAGCACCCCCTACGGCATAGCCCGCACCAACACACTCACACTCATGGCCTACGACAGCTATCCCGGGAAGGAGGCACTCAGCCTGTCGGCACACGACTTGGCTGCCGACTACCGTATGCTGCCCACCCCCGAATACCTGCACCAAAAGCGTGCCTTTGGCATCTGGTCGTTACCCAAAGAGGCCAAAGATAAGGTTGAACAGCGACTCGAGAGTTACATCAAGGCTTATCAGGGATACATCGAACACTATAAATGGTATGGCTTCTGGAACTATGGCGACATCATGCACACCTACGACGACGAGCGACAGGAATGGCGATACGATGTAGGAGGATTTGCCTGGGACAACACCGAGCTGGCCACTCCCATGTGGCTATGGTACAACTTCCTGCGCACAGGGCGACAGGATATCTGGCGCATGGCCGAGGCCATGACCCGTCATTGCAGCGAGGTCGACACCTACCACATCGGGCCGTTTGCGCCGCTTGGCAGCCGTCATAATGTCACCCACTGGGGCTGTGGCGCCAAAGAGGCCCGTATCAGTCAGGCAGCGTTCAACCGATTCTATTATTATCTCACGACCGATGAACGTACAGGCGACCTGATGCGCGAACAGAAAGATGCCGACACCTTACTGTACCATCTGGACCCCATGCGACTGGCCGAGCCTCGCAGTCAGTATCCATGCCAGGCTCCAGCCCGCCTGCGCATCGGTCCCGACTGGCTGGCTTACGCAGGAAACTGGATGACCGAGTGGGAACGTTTTGGCGACACCAAATACCGCGATAAGATCCTAACGGGATTACGCAGTATAGCAGCGTTGCCCGATGGTATTTTCACTGGCAATCTGGCCAAGGGCTACGATCCGGCCACAGGCCGCATTACCTACGAGGGCAACCCCCAAGTGCGCAGCACCAACCACCTGATGACCATCATGGGCGGTTTCGAGGTGATGAACGAGTTACTACCACTCACACGTGAGGAAAAATTCGTTCACACGTGGAAGGATTTTGCGCGCCGCTACAAACAGATGGCGCATGATATCCGTCACAGCGATTTCCCTGTACGTCGCTTGGAGGCTTTTGCCGCCTGGCAGGACCGCGACCCACAACGCACGGCAACCGTATGGGAAGCCCTGTGGAAGCATGGTGACAGCACATCGAACACCAACGATGCCGCCCTTTGGAGTCTCGATGCCATCTATATGCAGGAAGTATTACCAAAATAAGTAAATAGTATAACTAAAAAAGGAAAAAGATGAAATTACGAACTACGCTTCTCGTCCTGTTGCTATTAGGCGGTATGACAGTCCAGTCAACCGAACGCGTGAAACTGAATTTCAACGGAGGCTGGCGACTGACTGTTGGAGATGTGAAGGAAGCCTCAAAGCCCGATTTTGACGATACCCGTTGGAAACAGGTCACCCTCCCTTATGCTTTTAACGGCGACGAAGCCTTTAAGAAGGACATTGTGAATCTGACCGACACAATCAGTTGGTATCGTAAAACATTCAAGTTGGCAGCTATTGCCAACAAGAAAGTGTTTATTGAGTTCGAAGGTGTGCGCCAGGGGGCCGACTTTTATCTGAATGGACACCACATAGGCTTTAGCGAGAACGGTGTGATGGCCAGTGGTTTCGACCTCACGCCCTATATCAAGGAAGGCAGTAACACCATTGCCGTACGTTGCGATAACAGCTGGACCTACCGCTCACGCCAGTACAACAGTCGTTACCAATGGAACGACCGTAACTTTAATGCCAACTATGGCGGCATACCCAAGAACGTGTATCTGCACATGACCGGTCAACTTTACCAGACCCTGCCGCTGTATAGCAACCTGGGCACAACAGGTACCTATATCTATGCAACCGACTTCGATATTCCTGGTCACAAGGCCACCATTCATGCCGAATCGCAGGTACGCAACGAGGATGCCAAGCCCCGTTCGTTTACCTTTTATGCCAAGGTGCTTGACATGGCAGGTAACGAGGTGGCCCAATTTCATGGCGAGCGCATCACCATGCTACCTGGCGAGACCCGTACTGTAAAAATCCATCAACCTGTAAGCGGTCTGCATTTCTGGTCGTGGGGCTATGGTTACCTCTATACCGTCCAGACGCTGTTGAAAGGCGAGGATGGTTCGGAGATCGACCAGGTTACTACTCGTACCGGTTTCCGCAAAACCAGGTTTGCCGAAGGAAAGATCTGGTTGAACGACCGTGTGCTGATGATGCACGGCTATGCCCAGCGTACCTCGAACGAGTGGCCAGGCGCAGGCCTCTCCGTACCAGCATGGCTGAGCGACTACTCAAACGATCTGATGGTAAAATCGAATGGTAACCTGGTGCGCTGGATGCATGTAACACCTTGGAAGCAGGATATCGAGTCGTGCGACCGTGTGGGTCTGATTCAAGCCATGCCTGCCGGCGATGCAGAAAAAGATGTGGAAGGTCCACGCTGGGAGCAACGTACAGCCCTGATGCGCGATGCCATTATTTATAACCGCAATAATCCTTCCATCCTGTTCTATGAGTGCGGCAACGAAAGTATCTCGCGCGAGCACATGCTGGAAATGAAGAAGATTCGCGACACTTACGATCCAAATGGCGGACGCGCCATTGGCAGTCGTGAGATGCTGGACATCAACGAAGCCGAGTATGGCGGAGAGATGCTCTATATCAACAAGAGTAAAAAACATCCTATGTGGGCGATGGAGTACTGTCGCGACGAAGGTTTGCGCAAGTATTGGGACGAGCAGAGCTACCCCTACCACCAAGAAGGCGACGGCCCACTCTACCGCGGAGCGCCAGCTATTGACTACAACCACAACATGGACCAGTTTGCTATTGAGATGGTGCGTCGTTGGTACGACTACTATCTGGAGCGTCCAGGCACGGGTACCCGCGTGAGCAGTGGCGGTGTAAAGATTGTATTCTCTGACACCAACACCCACCATCGTGGCGAGTCAAACTATCGCACCAGTGGTGTTACCGATGCCATGCGTATTCCTAAAGACGCCTTCTATGTACACCAGGTGATGTGGAACGGTTGGGTTGAACCGGAGCATCAGCAAACATATATCATCGGGCACTGGAACTATCCCCCAAACACCACTAAGAATATATATGTGGTCTCTACAGCCAGCGATGTGGAACTCTTCCTCAATGGCAAGTCGTTAGGACATGGCAAGCAGCGCTATCGCTTCCTTTATACTTTCGAGAATATCACCTTTGAGCCAGGCACCCTTGAGGCTGTTGCATCAGATGGCAGCCGCTATCAGTTAGCAACCGCCGGGCAGCCTTTCCAACTGAAGCTTACAGCCATTCAGAATCCCGAAGGCATGAAAGCCGATGGTGCTGATATGGCACTCTTCGAAGTAGAGGTACTCGACAAACAAGGCCGTCGCTGCCCACTTGCCAACCAGTTGATTCATTTCGACATGTGGGGCGAGGGCCGATGGATTGGAGGTATTGGCACCCGCAACAACAAGGCCATGCAACGCCCCGACGAGAACCGTCCTGAGGGTCTGCTGGATGCAGCTGTCACCAAGAATGTGTCCGACAACTATGTAGGTGCTATGAACCTGCCTGTAGAGTGTGGTGTCAACCGCGTGTTGGTACGTTCCACGACTCATGCCGGCACCATCCATCTTTCTGCCTGTGCTGATGGTCTGAAACCTGCCTATATCGATATAAAGACCGAAGCAATTGATACAGAGAACTATTTGCCACAATACTCATTGAAAGGTCGATTGGATCGTGGTGAAACGCCCCTCACCCCATCGTATAAGGAGAAAGCACATGGTGTCAGCATCCTGTCTGCCAAGGCTGGCTACAACAGCGAACAGACAGTCAACAGTTACGATGACAACGAACTGTCGGAATGGAAGAACGATGGGCGCCTCTCAACGGCATGGATTACCTATCGTCTGGCCAAGAAAGCCGTTGTTGACGACATCTGTATGAAGCTTACAGGCTGGCGCCTGCGTAGCTATCCACTTGAGATCTATGCAGGCAAGCAGCTCATCTGGAGCGGAGAAACACAGCGCAGTCTCGGTTATATCCACCTAAAGCCCACAAAGGCCATAAAAACCAATCAGATCACCATTCGCTTAAAAGGCGCAGGCAAAGACAAAGATGCTTTCGGTGGTATCGTTGAGGTGGCTGAACCAGCAGCAGGTGAACTGGATCTCTTTAAAGCCAAGAACGGCGGAGAGGCGAAAAACGAATTACGAATCGTAGAGATTGAATTCCTGGAAAAAGAAAATTGATGGGCAACAGCTCATCAATTTTCTTTTCTATACTTACTGGGTGCGACACCATAATACTGCTTGAAGCACTTATTGAAGTATGACGCTTCAGGGAACCCCACTCGATAGGCAACCTCCGAGATATTCAGCTCTCCCTCTTCCAACAGCCTTGCCGCTATACGCATACGCTCAGAAACCAACAGTTTATTGGGCGACATGCCTGTCAGATCCTTCACCTTTCCATACAGTTTGGTGCGCCCCATATGTAGCTGTTCCGCCATCAGATCGACACTGAATTCAGAATTACCTATATTCTGCGCCACAATAGCATACACCTTATCAACAAAGCGCTTATCAGCCTGCGACGTGATAATCGAATCAGCAGGTGGTGTAACCTCATTGCTCTCTGACGCGACAGATGGAGCTGGCAGATGCGATGATTCGTTTCTCCATTTGATGAGCTGAATGATTCGGGCCATCAGGATACGATAATTGCAAGGCTTCACCATATAGTCATCTGCCCCGGCCTCATACCCTTTAATCTGATATTTGTCGTTATCGAGCGCGGTCAGCATAATCACAGGTATCTGTCGCAATCGTTCGTCCATCTTCATCTGTTTCACGATATCATAGCCGTTGGTATCTGGCAGCATCACATCACATATCAGCAGCGATGGTGTCTCGTTCTGCAAACCCTCGAGACCACTCTTGCCATTGGTATATCCCACCACATGGAAGTAAACGCCTACCTCCGTCTTGATCTGATCCAACATATCAAGATCATCCTCAATAATGGCAATGGTCTTATCATTCAAGGCCTTAGGCAACATTTCCTTGATAACCTGCTCTGCCTGGCTATCTGCCTTCGCTTCATTCTCCACAGAAACAGCCCGCTTATAATCGGAAGCGTCATAGGCTGTTTCGTCTGCAGGAATCATCAAAGTAAACTTGGCTCCACCTAAGGATTCCGACTGGCCATAAGTCAGTGTTCCTTTATGCGTCTGTGCCATCATATAGGCCGTATAAAGACCTATACCCATACCGCCTTGCGAGGCATATCCGTGCATGAAGGGCTTAAAGAGTTGCTGCTGTCGTTCAGCATCGATACCAGCTCCCGAGTCTTCAACCGTCATGACAGCCTTACCTTCCTCAATGCCGAGTCGCACCCGTACACTTCCGCCATGGGGGGTGTATTTGATAGCATTACTCAGCAGATTATAGGCAATGGTATCAATGATATGCCGGTCGAAAATCATCTCATACTTTTTCTCCGTTGGCAAGAAAGCTATCTGCAAATCTTTCTGCTGGGCGGCATTCCAGAAATCCTGATAGATATCACGTACAAAACCCACCAGATCACCAGATTCCACACAAAGACGTAGATGACCCGTGTTTATTTTCCTGAATTCCATCAACAGGTTTACCAACTTACTCAGTCGTTTCACGCCACGCTTAGCGGTTTGCATCGGTTTGCGCTGCCCTCCGCCAGTTTCTTCAAGTTTGTCAACAGCGCCACTAATAATAGCAATCGGTGTACGGAACTCATGCGCTACCTGCGTAAAGAAGCTGGTTCTGAACTCTGCCACCTCCTTCTCAACCATAATCTGCTGGCGCATTTTAAACTGTTCGCGTTTCTGACGATAGAATATGGCAACGCCAGTACCAATGATGGTAAGGTACAGTATCCAGGCCCACAAGGTGTTATACCATGGTTCACGAATAACGATTCGCAGTGTGGTTTCTTCGCCATTCTCACCAACCCTAAGATGGAAAGTATAGGTACCGGGAGACAGATTGCCATAATCAGCACTGTGCTGCGTCGTTGGCTCTCGCCACCCCTTCTCCACACCTTCCAGATAGAACTGGTACATGGTACTTTCGGAGTGGGCATAGTCGAAGCACGAGAAGTGTACTACCAGTGAGTTCTCGTTGTGAGACAGTATGATCTCATCATCCAGCAAACGCATGTCTTTATAGCGTTCTTCGTTGATGACCGACTTACCATTAACGTCGATATCCGTTATGCTAGCCGCCCGCACCTTATCCTGCTCCCTGCGCATGAAGACAGGCCTTATCATGCTGATACCATCGTGGGTGCCAAAGAGTAACAAGCCATCCTGACGCATGCTCACGGCACAATGCTCCGAATAAAGACGTCTCAGCATGGTTGTACCAACATGAAAGTTGATAACCTGTCTGGTCTTGGGATTAAACATAGAGATGCCATCACCGGTGGCAGCCCAAATATACCCTTGCCGGTCTTCTGCCAGCGAATGAATGTTGTTACTGTTCAGTCCCTGTTTGGTCGAAATGATATCTATAGCATAGTTGTCACTGCTGTGAAAAGCTGTTTTAATAATGCCTGTGCCTTGGCCACCAATCCACACACAACCATCTACCGATGACACCACACAATTGATGCTGTTTGACGGCAATCCCTCATTGGTCCCAAGATGTCCGAAAGTACGATCATCGATCACACGCGCTTTGGTGTCGATCGTATATACGCCGTTATAAGTAGCAACCCAAAGCATGCCGTTCTTATCAAGGGTTAAGTCGGTGAGTCTGCTTTCCGAGGTGCTGTGTGTCAGGAAGGATGCCGTACGTTGCTTACCATCCTTACCTTTTTCTTTCATCAACAGGCCTTTTTCCCAAATAGCAATCCATACACGTCCCCGCTTATCCACAATACTATCCATCACCGCATTATCGGCAACGGTGAGGCCTGTTTTCTGGATGGTATTGGCAAGCGGATGATAAAGGTAGATATCCTGGCTTCGGGTTTCAACAAGCACCCTACCATCAGGTTGGGGTATCATCCTTGTAATATAGTTCGATTTCTTGCCTGGGTGCAAAGGGTCGAGTAAGAGGTGGGTTGTTGCCGGCAACTGTGATTCCGTCAAACAGACCAAGCCCGCGTCTTCCTGTCCTATCCATATGTTTCCACTGCTGTCACTATGAATATTGGTCAGATAGTCGGTACCAATGATCGGGTCTTTATCACTGGCAGAATAATGGGTGGTACTGCCATCGTTAGGGTTATATACAAAAAGGCCATTACCATATGTGGCAATATAGAATTTGCCTTCAGGCCCCATAATCGTAGAGAAGTTACGCTTACGCGTCATGTCAAATCCCGACTCGTGTAGTAGCGGGAAACGTTTAACAGCCCCTACTGCAGGAAAAAGGGTAAGGGTACCATGCTTATCAGCCACCCAGAAATTGCCTTCGTGCTCATCAAGTGCAATGGCATATTCCATCTGATAGGCATCGGGGATATCAAACGTCAGTTTACGGCAGTCCATAGCTATCACAGATGTTCGTGTCATAATCAGCCACTTGTCCTGCCACACAATATTGCCATTCACTGCCCCCATATCTCTTAACCCCTGCGGTGTACGTACCTCATGCAAGAGTTTGCCATTCAAGTCGAATACCAACACACGACCATCTCTGGATAAAATCAGCACACGGTCTTTCCATACGTTCTGCATCATATAGTCACCGTGTTTCACCAGCGTCCTCAGTTTGCCTTGTCTGTCAGCCATCAGCAGGCCGTTGTCTGTCAGAATCCACATATTTCCCCTTTTGTCGGGGCGGAGCCGTTTAATCCTGGATAAAGGCAGACTCCCATCCTCCTGCGTATAGTCACGACAGGCAAACTGCCCGTTCCGATAGGTCACATGTCTGATACCGGCTTTAGCCTCGTACATCCAGATACCATCTTCTTCCGGGCAGAATCGTTCAAAGACCTTTTGTGGATCACAATGCCCTGCATAATCCACAAACTGTTTTTTCCTCAAATCATAACAGGCATAATTAAAGGTGGCCGAACGCAACCACATCAATTGGTTCTTTTCATCGATATGGATCGTACCTACGTTAGCATTCGTTAGTCCTGCCCCAGTACCCATCGTTGGGAAAACAAGAAACGAGTAACCGTCGTAACGGCACAATCCATTCGAGGTTCCAAACCACAGATAGCCGTCGCGATCCTGAACCACATCATTAATTCTGTTCGTTGGCAACCCATCGGTAGTTGTAATAACCCTGCCCGTCAAGCGTTTCTCGCCGTACGATTTTGATAGTAGTATGAAGCACAGCAATAAAGTCAGTGCGATTCTTAGATGATTAGCCATAACCAGTAGTATTGTATTTGGGTGCAAAGGTAATAACTTTTTTTAAAAATAAGGACAAAACTCCAACTTTTTGAATAATTGTTCAAGTTAAATAATATAATAAGTAATACCTTTGCCGCTAAGAAAACCTAATTTTAAAACTTCAATTTAAGTCAAACTAAAAAAAAATTTTATGATGCTAAAACTAAGGAAAGTCTCACTAACTTTAGCGATGTGTCTTCTTAGTGCCGCGGTTTATGCGCAAACAGCCATCCGCGGTATGGTAGTAGATCCTCAAGGTGAGCCTGTGATTGGTGCCAGCGTTTTAATCGAAGGTGCAAAGGTTGCCACGGGTACGGTAACCGACTTCGATGGAAACTTTGTTCTGAATGCCGAACCTGGTGCAAAGTTAAAAATCTCATTTGTAGGCTACAAAACCCAAAGTGTAGCAGCCAAGAACGGCATGCGAGTAGTTCTGGAAGAAGAAGCTACCATGCTGAAAGCTGTCGAGGTGGTAGCCTATGGCGTACAGAAAAAGGTGACGGTAACCGGTGCGCTCTCGAGTGTCAAGAGCGAAGACCTGACCCGCACACCCATTTCATCCGTCAGTAACGTTCTGGCTGGTCAGCTCTCGGGTGTTACCACCGTACAGTACTCTGGTGAGCCAGGTAGCGATGCCGCAACCGTGTTTGTTCGTGGCCAGGGAACCTGGGCCGACTCAGCTCCACTGATTCAGGTTGACGGTGTTGAGCGTTCGATGGGCGACATCGATCCCGAGGACATCGAGAGTATCACTGTGCTGAAGGATGCCTCAGCCACAGCTGTATTTGGTGTACGTGGTGCCAATGGTGTCGTACTCATTACCACCAAGCGCGGACAGGAAGGCAAGGCCAAGATTGATATCTCAACCTCGTTCTCTGCCCTCACGCCTACCAAGATGCTCGAACTAGCCAACTCTTACGAGTATGGCACCTTCTTCAACCAGATGCAGCGTAACGACTTCAACTTCTCATCGGGTGAAACCTTCACACCAATGTTCTCTGATGAGGTTTTGGAGAAGTTCAAGAGCGGCAGCGATCCTATCCGTTTCCCCAACATGCGCTGGAACGATTATATCATGAAGGATATGACCCTCCAAACCAAGCACAATGTGAACATCAGCGGTGGAACCAAGAACATGCGTTACTTTGTATCAGCTGGTTTCATGACCCAAGGTGGATTGTTCAAGGAGTTTGGCGATGATTTCCACTACGATTATCGTTACAACCGATTTAACTATCGTACGAACCTCGACCTCGATGTTACCCCCACCACTACCCTGTCATTCAACGTAGCCGGTAACGTGAGCAACGCTCAGAAGCCTCACACCAGTCAGGGTGCTTCGGGCATGATTATGGCCATGACCCAGTCAACACCATTCTCAAGTCCTGGCATCATTGATGGCAAGCAGGTAGCTACCACGACCGACTATACCGATGGCATCAACATGCCGTTTATTGGCGGTAGCGCTATGACCTATTATAATAATGCAGGAACAGGTGGTTACTATCATTATAACGATAACAAGCTGCAGATGGACCTGCAGCTGCAGCAGAAACTCGACTTCCTGACTAAGGGTCTGCTCTTCAAGATCAAGGGGTCGTATAACAGTTTGTTCTCTGTCAACAAGGAGGGAACCGTTGGTCGTGCCACTTATTTCCCTGTTATTCAGGACGATGGCACCATTGCCTATCGTAAAAGTGGCGAGAACACCCCTGTTAGTTTCGCAGAGAGTACAGGCAAGGCCCGCAACTGGTACTTCGAGACCTCGCTGAACTACAACCGCACCTTTGGCGATCATACGGTTTCAGCCCTGTTCCTGTACAACCAGAGTAAGGATTACTATCCTTCATCTTACTCTGACATTCCTCGTGGATATGTTGGTCTGGTAGGTCGTGTTACTTACGACTGGAAGAACCGCTATATGGCTGAGTTCAACATTGGTTACAACGGTTCGGAGAACTTCCACCCCGATCATCGTTTTGGAACATTCCCTGCTGGTTCTATCGGTTGGATTGCCAGCGACGAGCCTTTCTTCAAGCCTCTTAAGAGCGTGGTATCATTCCTGAAACTGCGTGCCTCTTGGGGTCTGGTAGGTAACGACAAGGTGGGCGGTAGCCGCTTCATGTATCTCTCCGACCCCTATCTCTACAACACAGCGATGGCTGCCCGTGGTGGTTATGCCTACAACTTCGGTATCGAAAACTCTACCCTGATACCTGCCTACTACGAGGATGTGAACAATAAGAACAACCCCGATGTGACCTGGGAGAAGGCCTTTAAGCAGGACTATGGTGTAGATGTGAACTTCCTCGACGACCGTCTGCGTGCCACCTTCGACTATTACAAGGAGCATCGTACCAACATTCTGTTGCGCGACTACTCAGCACCAGCGGTTGTTGGATTCCAGCCACCATACTCTAACTTAGGTGTGGTTGACAGCTGGGGTTGGGAACTCTCGCTCAAGTGGAACGACAAGATTGGCAGTGACTTCCGTTACTGGGCTACCGTTAACCTCTCTCACAACCAGAATGAGATCAAGGAGAAGAAAGAGGCGCCTTACACCAACGAGTATCAGTATGAGAAGGGCCACCGCATTGGCGCCCGTTATATGTACAAGTTCTTCCGCTTCTACGATGCCGAGACCCCACGCCTGTACGAGGAGACCTTCGGTCAGCCATTCCCCAAGCAGTTGGTTGATTTGCAGGATGGCGATGCCGTATTTGTTGATCTCGACGGTAACGGTGTCATCAACGAGGATGATAAGACCCGCGATCTGGGATATACCGACGACCCCGAGTTCATGGCAGGCTTAAATGCCGGATTTGCCTGGAAGGACTTTGAGTTCAACATGCAGTGGACAGCAGCCTGGAATGTATCACGTGTCATCAGCGATGTATTCCGCTATCCATTCCTGGATCGTACCACAAAGGACCGTGGTGGACTGCTCAAGTATCATCTCAAGAACACCTGGAATCCCGATGCACCTGGTCAGAACTACGAATACCCACGTGCCACTTGGACCAATGGTACAACCAACAACTATCAGGATTGTGCCCTTTACGAGAAGGATGCCAAGTACCTGCGCCTCAAGACCTTAATGGTTGCCTACAACATGCACTTCCCATTCCTCAAGAAGTTGGGTATCAACCGTGCACAGATAGCTTTGAGCGGTTACAACCTGCTCACCTTTACGCCGTATATCTGGGGCGATCCAGAGACACGTGCCAGCACGTCGCCTTCTTATCCCCTCCAGAGAACCTATACAGCAAGTCTGAAACTTAATTTCTAAAGCTACATGAAACTGAATATAAAAAATATAATAGGTGTAAGCCTGCTCACGCTAAGCCTTGGCGCTTGCACCGACACCGTCAAATTCGGAAACGCTTTCCTTGAGAAGGCTCCTGGCGGTACAGTAACTGCGGACACCGTATTCAGCAACCCCGAATACACCCGCAACTTCCTGGCAGGTATCTATGCTACCCAGTATTACAACCTGCCCACTAACTCTACCAACGCAGCACCTCAGTGCCAGAACTACTGGAAGGGTATGCCCGATGCGCTGGGCGACGATTTCCACCTGTTGTTCAACAACACGATTGTGTTTGGTAAGTATTACAATGGCTCACTCACCTCAGCCATCGATGGCAACAAGAATGGTAACATCTATCCCTATACCAACGAGTATATCTGGGAGAATGTACGCCACTGCTGGATATTGATCGAGAACATTGATAAGGTGCCCAACATGACCGAGGCTGAAAAAGCCCGTATCAAGGACGAGGCCCGCTGCCTCATGTCGTATGCCTACTTTATCGCTTTCCGTTTCTATGGCGGTCTGCCCATCATCACCGGTTCGTATACTGGTGCTGAGAGCAGCTACGACCTGCCTCGCCGCAGCGTAGAGAGTACCGTTAACTTCATGGTCGATCAACTCAACACCGTGATTAAGAACAAAGCACTGCCTTGGGCTTACGAGGGCTCTGATGCAGCATCTGAGACGGGCCACTGGACCCTGGCTGGTGCCATGGCGCTGAAGTGTAAGGTCTTACAGTTCGCTGCATCGCCATTGTTCAACGACGCACAGCCTTACTTCGCAGGTAAATACACACTCGATGCCGACTCCTGTGCCTGGTATGGCGGCAGCAAGCCCGAACTGTGGCAGCAGCTCAAGCAGGCTTGTGCCGATTTCTTTGCACAGATGAACGCCAACGGTCACTATCACCTGGTTCAGCCACTCGGCACTACACAGGAGGATTACCGTTACGCCTTCCGCAGCGGCTACATCCTGCAGAACAGTCCTGAAATCCTGCATAGCATCCGTCGCAGTAACAATGCACATGGCAACGACTACGGTTGGTACAACCTTGGTTGGGGTGGTAAAGCCAATGGTAGCGGCGGTAACGACCGTTATGCTTATTGCCCAACTCAGGAGTACGTTGAGATGTTCCCATGGGCCGATGGAACCCCATTTGATTGGGATAAGGCACAGCAGGAAGGTAAGCTCGACTATATGTTTGTGAAGGGCGACACCGTCAAGGGGCAGCAGCTGCTGCAGAACCTGCAGTACACCCGCGACCCACGACTCTACGAGACCGTGATGGTTAACGGCGACCGCCAGACCCTGAACTGGGGCGATGGACGTGCCAGTGGTGCCAACTGGGAAATGTGGGTTGGCGGTACTACCGTAGGAAATGCCTCAAAGACCAACTCGGGTAAGTATGGTACTGGCTACCGCATGCTGAAATACATCGTAGGCGAGGCCATGCGCCGTAAGAAGCCACAGTGGAATGCCATCATGCTGAGCGATATCTATCTCACTTATGCCGAGGCACTGCTGCAGGCTGATAACAACGCTACCGAAGCCATCAAGTATGTGGATGCCGTACGTGCCCGTGTAGGTTTGAAGGGCTTGGTTGAGTGCAACCCTGACAAGAATCTCACCAGCAACAAGCAGGCCCTGCTCGATGAGATTCTGCGTGAGCGTGCTTGCGACCTGGCTTTCCAGATGGAGCGCTACTTTGATATGATACGCTACAAACGTGCCGACTTGTTCGAGCGCACACTGCACGGTTTGCGTATCTATCGTCTGGTTAAGGATAAGAATGATAATTGGGTACGCGAGGAGAGCCAGTGGTACAATAAGTCGTTCAACAAGAAGCTGAAGGAGGACGATCCTAACTTCTACGAGCCTTCACACTTCGACTTTGAGCGTTTTGCCATCACAACCGGTGCCCGCAGCTGGTGGACCAGCGGCTTCGATCCCAAGTGGTATCTGCAGCCATTCCCCATCACCGAGGTGAATAAGGGTTACGGCCTTGTACAGAATGCCGGATGGTAATCATTTAATTAAAAACTGATAATTGAAAATTGATAATTATGAACAAAAGAAATATAGTTGTACTATCTGTATTGGCAGGTCTTTCACTGCCTGCCATGGCACAGATCGACAAAGAGCTGGCACCCGAGGAGCAAACGGCAGCCGTTTCGGTTATCAAGGCCGATAAAACCGACCGCCGTAGCGCCAAGAATATCGGCAACAGCATTCTGGGTGAGGGCAATGGCCTTATCTCGCTGCAGAATGGTGGTCGCTATGCCGCTCA
>JAEEGF011181885.1_pt1 | contig 32181 bp, 12 predicted proteins | sample 9134171 | NCBI WGS metagenome assembly JAEEGF01 (sample SAMN16246542, study PRJNA631951) | gut metagenome | biome: gut microbiome; feature: rumen; material: AP-attached | host: Bos | place: Iran: Karaj | collected 2018-10 | reverse complement strand
AGGTGCGCGAGGTATTCAAGATCTCGAAGATCGGCACCGTGGCCGGCGCCATGGTCACCGAAGGCAAGGTGCACCGCACGGACAAGGCCCGCCTCATCCGCGACGGCATCGTCATCTTCTCCGGAGCCATCAATGCGCTGAAGCGCTATAAGGACGACGTGAAGGAGGTGGCCACCAACTTCGAGTGCGGCATCTCGCTGGTCAACTTCAACGACATCCAGGTGGGCGACACCATCGAGACCTACCAGGAGATTGAGGTACAGCAGAAGCTGTAGTCCTTATGCAACCGCTGAACAACAACTTGGTATGATTCTTGAAACACAGAGCACGCTGAGTTTGCCGCCACTGACTCCAGTGTCCTTCGTGTGGAGAAAAGTACCACGTTGTTGAGTCTGCTTCGCAGAGACATTCTCCCGTTCGTTCAAATCTTTCAAATTCCCTTTTGTCTGATTTGACTGACCCATCCGCTTCGGCTACGGAAGATAAAGGCTGCGCGAGGCATCGTCTTCCTCTGCGGCAGGGACGGCATTAGAGAAGTGAGCGGCAGCGACTTGCCCGCCGCCGTCCTGTACTATGGACCTTCAGGGACGCCCCGTCGACGGCAGACAGGTGAAAAAGGAATCTACATCACCGGCAACCGCAAGGTGACGGTAAACTCACACAAATAATACCCTCAACAAGTGGAAAACAAGGCAGGCGGTCAAGGCACCACCGACAATGAGCTGGTACGGAGCATAGCCGAGCAGAAATACGAGTTCGGCTTCACCACCGACGTACATACTGAAATCATCGAGAAAGGACTCGACGAGCATATCGTCCGCCTCATCTCTGCCAAGAAGGGAGAGCCAGACTGGATGCTCCACTTCCGCCTGCGTGCCTTCCGCCACTGGCAGCAGCTCTCAGCCCCCACATGGGGCCATGTCCATGTGCCCCCGGTCGACTACCAGGCCATCAGCTACTATGCCGACCCCACGGTCAGGAAGTCTGCCCCCTCCAGTTCTCCCGAAGGTGCTGCCTCCGGCGAGCAGCCGAAGATTGACCCTGAGCTGGAGAAGACCTTCAACAAGCTGGGCATCCCCCTTGAGGAGCGCCTCGCCCTGAGCGGCAACACCGCCGTCGACGCCATCATGGACTCCGTCTCCGTGAAGACCACCTTCAAGGAGAAGCTCCGCGAGAAGGGCGTCATCTTCTGCTCCATCGGCGAGGCCGTCAAGGAGCACGGTGACCTGGTGCGCCAGTATCTGGGCACCGTCGTACCTTACCGTGACAATTTCTACGCCGCTCTCAACAGCGCCGTCTTTAGCGACGGCTCCTTCGTCTATATCCCCCGTGGGGTGCGCTGCCCCATGGAGCTGAGCAGCTATTTCCGCATCAACGCCCGCAACACCGGGCAGTTCGAGCGCACTCTCATCATTGCCGACGACGACAGCTACGTCTCCTACCTCGAGGGCTGCACTGCCCCCATGCGCGACGAGAATCAGCTCCACGCCGCCGTCGTCGAGATTGTAGTTATGAACCGAGCCGAGGTGAAATACTCGACCGTGCAGAACTGGTACCCCGGCGACGAACAGGGAAAAGGCGGAGTCCTGAATCTTGTGACCAAACGGGGCGACTTACGCGGCGTGAATTCTAAGCTCTCTTGGACACAAGTGGAAACAGGCTCCGCCATTACCTGGAAATATCCCTCCTGCATTCTTCGTGGCGACAACTCGCAGGCTGAGTTCTATTCCGTCGCCGTGACGAACAACTACCAGGAGGCCGACACCGGCACGAAGATGATACACCTGGGCCGCAACACTAAGTCGACCATCATCTCCAAGGGCATCAGCGCCGGGCACTCGCAGAACAGCTACCGAGGACTCGTACGCGCCGCCGCCACTGCCGATGGCGCCCGCAACTACTCCTCGTGCGACTCCCTCCTGCTGGGCAGTCACTGCGGCGCACACACCTTCCCCTACATGGATGTGCACACCCCCACCGCCATCGTAGAGCACGAGGCCACCACCTCGAAAATCTCCGAAGACCAGCTCTTCTACTGCAACCAGCGCGGCATACCCACCGAGCAGGCTGTAGGGCTCATTGTCAACGGCTACGCCAAGGAGGTGCTCCAGAAGCTCCCCATGGAGTTCGCTGTCGAGGCCCAGAAGCTGCTCAGCGTCTCGCTGGAGGGGACCGTAGGCTAGCCTGAGCCTTGAGTCCCCCTGAGTTCTTTGCTGTTTCCACAAGTAATGATATAGCAACGGACCTGTTGTGCGCAGCCGCTCCCTTCCCATGCATGGGAAGGGAGCGGCTACCGTCGGAAAAGAAACCGAATGGGGCTGCGCACAACAGGTCGACAGCTAAATCATTACCATTATTTTTCGAGAATTCTGGTGGTTATTTGAATAAAAAGTTGTATCTTTGCCCCATCATTGCGAAACGACACGCTGGCGATAAAAAGCGCTGGCGAAACTTGAATGAACGAACTGTTGAAGCGGATAGTGATAGCCGTCATGTTGAGTCTGGCTATGGTTGCATGCGACAAGGAGCGGGTAGGGGAGTGCGCGATTGTCAAGACCTCGCCCTCCTCATTCGACTATCGGACGAAGCACCTGTCGGGCACCATCCGGCTGGCAGCTGTGGATTCTACGTGGGAAATACGCCACTACCGTGGCAACGAACTGCTTGACGTGTGGCAGCTGCGCGACCCTGTCTACCGGTTCGACTGTGGCGACCTGACCGGCGACAGCATCCCGGAGATAGTGGTAGGCGTGACCCGTGCCACACGCTATAGGAAGGAGTTGGGCCGTCGGCTGTTCATCTTCAAGCTCTACAAAGGCCGGAAGATACGCCCCCTGTGGCTTGGCTCCCGCTTGGGGCTGCCACTCATCGACTTCAAGGTGGAGCGCGACTCTGTGCCTGCGGTCATTCACACATGGGAGCGCGACACCGACGCCACGACCGTTGAGGTGATCTATCGGCAGCACGGATTTGGATTGCAGTATCTAAACAACCTATAAAACTTTTGTAATATGAAAAAGGGTTTATTCTTTTTATCGATGTTGCTCGTGTTGGCTGCATGCAAGAACACCGGCAACAAGCCAGGCGCAGACCCCCTCGCCAACGAGGAAGTGGCAGAATGCCAGGAGTTCAACCCCCATTCGTTCCTGATGACGCAGGACTCGCTGCCCGACAAGGTGGACCTGAGCGTGGACATCAACGACATGACCTACCAGGAACTGCGTCTGCTGAAAGACTATGTCTATGCCACCAAGGGCGTGTGGTTTATGGAGGGAGAAGTCAACGCGTTCTTCAGCAGCAAGTGTGAGTGGTATTACTCTCGCTGCTACGACTATATGGAGGCTCACGAATGGGAAGCAAACACTGACCTCAGCACGGTGAAGCTGACTGACGAAGAGAAGGCATTCGTTGACAAGATCGACGCCCGCATGGCCGAGATGGAGAAGAGCCGCGAGATGGAGCGCGGCGGACAGAAGCTGCTCAATCCTGCCATGGCGGTGAACATGTTTGTGCTTGACGAGTTCGACCAGCAGTTCTATGCCAAGCTGAACCAGAACAATTTCGTCATCACGCCCACCGACAACGCGCAGCTGTTCAACATCTACGAGCAGAACGACTACGACCGCATCCCCAGTTATGTCACCACCGATGTGTATCTGCAGGCCTTCCACATGTATTTCAGCTATGTGCTGAAGATGGTGGAGCGCAGGGAGTTTGTCGACCGCCTGCACCAGGTGTGCACGAAGATGAACGAGCGGGCGATGAAGGTGGCCAGCCAGACCACCAACGCCGAAATCAAGGACATGGCCGAATACAACGCAGCATTCTTTGCCATCGGCGACCGTCTGCTCACGGGCAACAAGGCGCTGGCCGTACCCGAAAAATATGTGTCGAAGGTGGAGGGCGAGCTGGCCAACATCGAAGCCCTGCAGATGACGCTCTCGCCGATGATGGCCTACAGGAACCAGAGCTTCGCCTACGACCTCTTCACGCCACGCGGACACTACACGCGCACCGAGGCACAGAAGATGTATTTCCGCGCGATGATGTGGCTGCAGACCTGCACGTTCTGTCGCGAGAACGAGGCGTCGGTGAAGTACGCATCGATGATGGCCTACCTGCTCAACTCGCTGAAGAGCGGCGGCAAGCTGCCCGGACAGGAGGTGTACGAGATGCTGAACTTCCTCATGGGCGAGGTCGACAACGTGTCGGTGTTCGACATGGCCGAATACTTTGCCAAGCAGAACTACACATCGGTCGACGACCTGGTGGATGCCGGCAAGCTGAAGGCCCTCGATGCCTTCCTGACCGACTTGTTCAAGGAGCGCAACCGCGTGAAGTCGAAAATCAGCGAAAACGGCTGCGAGGACAAAATCAACTTCATGCCCCAGCGCTACACCCCCGACGGCGAGGTGCTGACCTATATGTTTGACGAGACACCCAACAGCGGCAAGCCATTCCCATCGGGGCTCGACGTGTTCGCGGCGTTTGGCGTGGCAGAGGCCGACAACATCATCAACGACGTGCTCGACTATCCTGCGTTGTGGAGCGGCTACGAGAAAGAGGCGAAGAACATGAAGGACAAGTTTGCGCAGTATGCCGACTGGGACAAGTCGATGTACAACAAGTGGTTCGAGTGCCTCGTCGCCCTGCAGAACAGCGACAAGAACTATCCCGGCTATATGAACACCCCCGCTTGGGCCCGCAAGAACCTCAACACGGGGTTGGCATCGTGGGCAGAGCTGAAGCACGATGCCATACTCTATGCCGAGCAACCCATCTGCGCTGAGTGTGGCGGCGGCAGCGACTTCCCCGAACCCCTCCTCGTGGGCTACGTGGAGCCCAACCTGAAGTTCTGGAACAAGATGCGCGAGATGCTCACCATGACCCGCACGCTGCTCAACAAGAACAACCTGATGAACGCCGACCTGCGGGAGAAGACGGAACGGATAGAGGAGCATATCGACTTCTGCATTGCCATCAGCAAGAAAGAGCTGGAAGGCAAGGCACTCGACGAGCAGGAGTATAGGCAGATAGAATACCTCGGCAGCTCCATCGAATGGTTCACGCTGAGCGTCATCGACCCCGACGTGAGCCTCTCGTCGTGGGGGATGGTGGAAGGTGCCGACCGCTCCATCGCACAGGTGGCCGATGTGTTCACGCGCAACGTGATAGGCTGCGACAAATGTGGCATCCTCTACGAAGCCACGGGCAACTCCGACGCCATCTATGTCATCGTGGACATCGGCGGCAAGACCTACCTCACCCGTGGTGCTACCTACAGCTACTATGAGTTTGTGAACGAGCTGGGCAAGCGGCTCACCGACGAGGAGTGGCAGAAGCGGCTCGAGAAGAACGACGCACCGGGACGACCCAAGTGGATGCTGCCGCTCATCATCGACAAGAAGCCCACTGTGAATGAAGAGATATTCTATAGCACTGGCTGTTAGCCTGCTGATGATGTATGCGTGTTCCTCTTCTCCCACCACCGGAGAAGAGGAACAGCTTTCTATCCTCTTCACTGGCGATGTGCTGCTCGACAGAGGTGTGCGCCCCATAGCCGAGCACAGGGGGGTGGCCTATCTCTTCGATAGTGTGCAGACGGCCTTCCAGCAGGCTGATGCGGTGGTCGTCAACCTGGAATGCCCACTCACCGACACCCTCTCGCCGGTGAACAAGCGCTACATCTTCCGGGCCAACGCCAGCTGGGCGGAAGATTTGCGACGGGTAGGCATCACCCACGCCGCCATGGCCAACAACCACACCAACGACCAGGGCCGACGCGGGTTGCTGGCCACCTACACACACCTGAACCGCGCGGGCATCGTGCCATTGGGGTATGGCACCAGCTACGAAGAACAGTCCACGCCCGCCATCATCGAGAAGGGGAAGACGCGCACCGCCGTGTTCAATGCGGTGATGATGACGCTCGAGAACTGGCACCACACCGAGGGGAAGCCTGGCATCTGCCAACCCACGGCCGAACGTCTCGTGCAGACCATCGCTGCCTATCGCGCGCAGCATCCCGAGACGGCCATCGTGGCGGTGCTGCACTGGGGCGTAGAGTTCAACAGCATGCCATCCATCACTCAACGTATGCTTGCCCGCCAGCTGGCCGATGCGGGTGTGGATGCCATCATTGGGCATCATCCGCATGTCACCCAGCCCATCGACACCGTTGGCCATACGCTCGTATGCTACAGCCTCGGCAATTTCGTCTTCGACCAGCATCCCCCGCTGACGCGCGAGTGCATCATGGTAAAACTCAACATCAAGGCGGGCAAGCCCATCGGCTACGAGGTCATCCCTGCAAAGATTGAGGGCAACAGGCCGGTGGTGAGAGGTGAGGGGTGAGAGGTGAGGGGTGAGAGGTGAGAGGTGAGGGGTGAGGGGTGAGAGGTGAGTGGTGAGAAAATGGCGTTTTTAACTATTCAAAACCAAAAAAAGTTTGCGAAATGCTATGATATATTAAAAAAAAACCGTATCTTTGCACCCGATTGTGACTGCGCACGTGCGCACGTACGCAAAAGAATGAACAAACAACCTGTTATTATTTACTAACTTTACTAATTTTTTACGCTTATGAGATTTTCAAAACTACTCGTTTTGAGTTCGCTCTGGTTAGGAATGGCCAGTGCGGCTAACGCTGAAGTGCCTCAGAGCCAGTGGACAATCCCCGAGCCGCAAGGCCTGGAGTTCACCACGTTTACCGACGATGGCACTCGTTACTACCTCTACAACCCCGGCGCAAAGATGTTCTTTGCCAGTGGTAACTCTTGGAACACGCAGGCCAGTGTGCGCACCTTCGGCTATCCCTTCTGGGTGGAGCCCACCACAGAGGTTGGCGCCCCCGACGGAGCCTATGAGCTGTGGGATGACTTCAACAACCCCGACCGTGCAGACGTCACTGGTCCTCACAACGTATTCTGTGAAGGTGAAAGTTCCACGTTTGTAGACCATGCATCGCAGGCCAACTACTCGTGGACATTAACATTTGTGGGCGACTTCGTTCGTTTCCAGAATGTAGCCATGAACGATGAAGGCGCACTCATTTATGATGGCAAGTACATCGGGTGGGATGGTAGCTACAAAGGCGAGAAGTACAGCAGCGTGCTGCGCATGCTGCTTCCCGACGAGCCGGGTGTCTGCGTCGACTGGCGCGCTGTGACCACCGACTCCTACGAGGCTTTCACCGCCAGCGATGCCTACACCGCCTACACCGATGGTGTGGCTTGCTACTTCCTGGCCCAGCAGCTGCGCGAGCTGCTCGTGGAGGCCGAAGAGATTGGTGCCGACGTGGCTGCACAGCTGGCCGTGTTCACCAACCTCAACAGCACTCCCGATGAGCTCACCGCTGCCATCGCTGCTGCACAGGCTGCCATCGACAAGCGCAAGCAGGAGCTGATTGACAACGACTACGACAACGCCACCGTGGAAAAGCCCGTCGACGTCACTGCCAAGTTCCTGAGGAACTTCGACTTCAAGGGCGATGACTTGACCACCGGTTGGAGCGGCGATGCATTCGGCTCATACGGACCGAAGGAGAATGCCGAGCACTACAACAAGACCTACAACACCTATCAGGACGTGAACGGCGGCATGAAGCCCGGCGTATATGCCCTCGGCGTGAAGGCCTTCTATCGTGCTGGTAACTCACAGCCCGCTTGGGACAACTACAAGGCCAACAACGCTTTGTCGAAGCTGGCCAAGGTCTATGGCAAGGTAGGTACTGTGGAGCGCGAGGCTGCCATCATCTCGCCATGCGTGGCTATGCTGCCCGAAGGCACCGAAGGATTGGTGGGCTCATGGTCGGCCGTCAACGACGCCGACGAGTATGGCGACATCATCGCCACCTACGTCATCCCCAACAACATGGAGGCTGCTGAGTATGCCATGCACACGCTCGGTCTCTATGACAACAAGGTGCTGGTGGCCGTGATGGCTGAGGCCGACACCCTGCGCATCGGCGTACGCAAGAGCTCGAGCATCGACGGCGACTGGAGTATCTTCGACGACTTCTCGTTGACCTACTACGGACAGGGTGCCGACGCTTGCAACCTCTATCTCGCAGAGGCTCTGAAGAACTTCAGCGACTACACACCCGACGAGGGTGTCCTCTACACCGAGGCCTATCTCACCGCTTATCGCGAGGCACTGGCTGGCGACAAGACCGCCAACAGCCTGGAGGAGGTGAACACCGTATTGGGCGCCATCGACAAGAGCTATGCCGACCTGATGAAGAACATCGAACTCTGGAAGGACTATCAGACACTGCTCACCAAGGGTACCGGCATGGCTGCTGAGGCTGAGTATGAAGGCATCGATGAGATGCTCGACATGATGGACTACATCGACATGGAATCGGCTGACATCATCAATGCACTGGAGCTGACCAACGAGGAGCTGGAAGCTGCCATCGCACAGCTGAACGAATGGATCGACACCATCCTGGAGAAGTCGAAGTCCGATACATGGGAAGGTAAGCCCTTTACTAAGTTCATCAAGAACCCAGGCTTCGATGAGGATAAGGATATCAACTCTAATAAGGCAGAGGGCTGGAACATTGATATCGTAAGAAGCGGTGGTAACATCGTTCGTGGACCGCTCGGTCAGGGTAACAAAGATCTCATGGAGAGTTCTCTGGGCTATATGAACTATTGCTTCGAAGCTTGGCATGGCTATGAATGGGATGTATGGCAGGAGATTACTGGCCTGCCCGTGGGAATGTACGAGCTGCAGGTGCAGGGCTACGTGCGCTGCGAGGTCGACGGCTATACCAAAGGAGAGGACATCGAACCCGACTATCCCTCACCCGTTTTTCTCTACATGAACTCCGCTCAGACTTCGTTCCCCAGTGTCTATTCTGAATCTGCTGAAGATCTCGGTCACAGCTACACCACGGTGGAGAGCTGGACTACCGAGGAAGTTAACGGAAAACTCTATCCCAACTCGATGGGTGGTGCAGCACAGTGCTTCGCCTGGGATATGTACAAGAAGCAGGCCTACGGTCTGATTGCCAAGGAGGGTGACACCTTCCGCATTGGCGTGAAGATGAATTCCGACCAAAACTGGTGGTGCATCTGGGACAACTTCAAGCTCATCTACCACGTGCCTACGGCCGAAATAGTGCAGCCCGTCCTCGAAGAGGAGCTGGCTAAGCTCGACCTCTCGAAGCCTATGGGTAAGGATGTCTACGAACTGGCTGAGACCTTGAAGGCTGCTGCCCTGGAGGCTATCGCATCGGGCGACGGCCAGGAGATGTTCAAGGCTCTCTCCGACCTCTACGACCTGAACGACGCCATCAACACCTCAGTGGCTCTGTTCGCACGCTTGCAGAAAGCTGTTGAAAACCTGTGGGACTACATCAGTGCTTCCGACAACGAGTCGGCCATTGCTGACGGCAAGGCTCTCTACATCGAAATCACCGACGGCATCGACAACCACGCCATCACCGACGCTGAGGCCGAGGCATACATCGACAAGATTGCTGCCATGAAGACCACTCTGGCTCTGCCCAATGAGGTGGCCAACGCTACCGACTCGAATCCGGTCAATGTCACGGCCGTCATCCAGACCCCGACCTTCGACAAGGACTATGTCAACAGCATCGATGGATGGATCACAGCTGGCTACAACTTCGGTAACGACGACACCCAGAAGGGTGCTCTCGCCCTGGAGTTCTACAACAAGACATTCGACATCCATCAGGACATCGTGGGTCTGCCCGAGGGAACCTACGAGGTGGGCGTGAAGGCATTCAGCCGCAACGGTGGCACTGCAGAAGACTTCAACACCTATGCTGAGAATCCCAACTTCAGCCTGGCATTCCTCTATGCCATCAATGGCGACTCGGCAGTGAGCAGCGTGCCCGTGACCCCGCTGTCGAAGGGCGCCACGAGCGAGGATCCCGCCATCAGCGGAGAGACCAGCTACACACCTGCTGGCTCGGAGACCACCTACTACTTCCCCAACGACATGGTGTCGGCAGTGGCATTCTTCGACATGGAAGGCAGCGGCTATGACAACAAGGTGGTGGTGAAGGTGCTCGCCGACGGCAAGCTCACCATTGGCATGAAGAAGACCGAGACTCTGCCCTACTGCTGGGTGCTGCTCGACAGCTGGTCGCTGACCTACTACGGCAACAACAGCAAGCTGGAGCCCAATGGCGACGCCAGCGGCATCGAGGAGGCTGTGAAGGGTCAGAACGTGCGCGTGGAGTACTTCACACTCGACGGTCGCAAGGCTAACGGCACCGAGAAGGGCGTCGTCATCCAGAAGATGACCTTCGACAACGGCATCGTGCTGGTGAAGAAGCTCACAAAGTAAGACATCAAAGCAATCATGCAACAACTGAAAACAGCTGATTGAATCTCAGAAAAGGGTTCGGCAGTAGCCTCCAACAACTCGCGGGGGCTGCTACCGACCCCTTTCATTTACCTCCCTCGCGCACACGCACGCACGCGCGAATAATATATAATGAGTAACCAAAAACAGAAAACCATGCTGCCAAGCAGCAACAACACATCGCCACTGCCACAAGCAGAGGCCACCTTACAAGGCTATACACAGCCCAGGAGACACAGATTAAGTACTGTTTGCTACAAATGGGAAAGAAAATGTCACACTCCGTGGGCGTCAAAATAAAGATTTATTAGTACCTTTGCACGTCTTTTTATAATAAAAGCTAAAAACAACAAAATTACAATAACAACAAAACAACTATCTATGAATCGAAAAACTATCATCAAGCGAGGTCAACAGGTGGTTCTCACCTCTTGCGCTCTTGTGATGGCATCCGGAATGCTCCAGTCGTGTAAAGACGACGTGCTGACGGGACAGCCTTCGTGGCTGGGAAACTCCATCTATGAGCGACTGCAAGACGAAGGTAATTACACCACCATGCTGCGCCTCATTGACGACCTGGACCAGCACGAAGTGCTGGGGCACACAGGCTCGAAGACACTGTTCGTCGCCGACGACCAGGCCTTCCAGGAGTGGTATCGCAACAATGTGTGGGGAGTGCGAAGCTATGAGCAGATGACCACCGCACAGAAACGACTGCTGCTGAACAACTCGATGGTGAACAACGCGTACCTCATCGAACTGATGTCGAACGCAAGGGCACAGGGAGATGGAGCAACACCCGAACCGGGACGCACCATGCGCCGAGAAACGGCTACCACCATCTACGACTCGGTCTACATCATGCCCGTGGAGAAAATGCCAAACACACTGGCATGGAGCCGCGAGCGCACCAGGGGAAGGGCAGTGCCCATCCTACGCGACGCCACATCGGCACCCATGATCCACTTCCTGCCAGCCTACATGCAGTACAACAAAATCACCGACGAGGACTTGGCCATACTCACCAACCACCAGGCCACCAGCACCGCAGAGGCATGGGTGAACGGCAAGCAAGTGGTGGAGCGCGACATCACCTGCAAGAACGGATACATACACAAGGTGAGCGGCGTCATCGAGTCGTCGCCCAACATGGCCGAGATTGCTCACCAGCATGCCAACATGTCGCTCTGGGCACACCTGATGGACCGCTACTCGGCACCCTACTACAGCGAAGCTGCCTCGAGGGAGTACAACCGTATCTACAACCGCGACGACTCAGTGTTCGTGCTGCGCTACTTCAGCTCGCACAACGCCACAGGCAGACTGCTCGAACAAGACGACATGGGCAACACCGTGACCGCCACGCTGAAATACGATCCAGGGTGGAACCAGTATCTTGACGAGGGAAGCACCGCCGACGTGCACTTCGACGCCGGCGTGATGATTGTGCCCAGCAACGACGCACTGGAATACTGGTGGAACAACGAGGGACGCGAACTGCGCGACGAGTACAAGGAGTGGGACTCCATACCCGACATGACGCTGAAGAAGCTCATCGACGTGAACCTGCTCTCGAACTTCTCGCAGTCGGTGCCTTCGAAGTTCAACCTGGTGCTCAACGATGCCAAAGACCTGCTCGGCATCACCAAGGCCGACATCGACTCGTGCTTCATGGGATGCAACGGCGTGGTTTACCTGACCAACAAGGTGTTCATGCCCGCCGAGTATCAGTCGGTGTCGTACCCTGCTCTGGCACACGCCACCACGATGAACGTCATCTACTGGGCTATGTCGGGAGGTGAAACGGGAAGAGCCATCAGCTTCAACTTCCTGCCCTACCTCCTCTCCATGGACTCGCGCTATGCACTGCTGCTGCCCACCAACGATGCCATGAAGAACTTCATCGACCCATCGACCTACGGAAAGTCGTACACATTTAAAGACCAGACGGGAGCCGACAGCCTCACCATGGAGATGTCGGACAAGCTGGAATTCTACTACGACAAGACGAAGGCCATCGGCCAGCGCGTGCAGGCCACACGCTATGAGGTGCTGGTAGACGAGGACGGCAACTGGGAGCAAACCAGCACACCGTCGAGAACCGTTGGCAACAACGTGGTGCTCGACGCACTTGAGAACATGCTCGACCAGCTCATCATCGTCATCCCCGACACCACGAAGACCATCGAGGACTACGTGTCGGAAGGCTACAACTACTTCCTCACCAAGGGAGGGTCGATGACCCGCGTCGTTCGCGGAGCCGACGGCAACCTGGCATTCCAGGGCGGATGGCAGATAGAGCACAACAACACGGCAGTGCCCTCCACACAGACCTACAAGAAGACAAACGGTAGGGCCTATCAGCTGGAGGCTGGCGTTCCCATGGGCGCAGAGATGTCGGTCTACCTCACACTTCAGCAGACACCCGAATACGCAGCATTCCTGAACCTGCTGGAGAATGAATACAGCGACATGCTCTCAGAGAAGCTCAGCCGCCAATACGACCCAGGTATGAAGGCTCGTGGCAACAAGAACATACGCATCCTCGACAACTACAACTACACCATCTATGTACCCACCAACAGCTCGATTGAGGAACTGCAGAAGAAAGACCTGCTGCCATCGTGGGACGTGCTCGACGACCGCATACTGAGCGACGACACCGAGGACACCGTGCTCGACAGCATCTGCTGGGCAAGAGGATGGTACAAGCAGGGACTCAGCGAGAAAGAGATGGGCGACATCCGCGAAAAGGTGGCTGGAGTCATCAAGAACATCGTCAGCGACTTCGTGCGCTACCACGTGCAAGACCACTCAGTGGCCGTGGGAATGGCAAAGGAGCAGAACTACAAGCCCTTCACCGCCTACGAGAGCATGAAACGCAACCTCACCACCGGACGTTTCTTCCCCATTGAAGTGAACTACGACAACCAGAACATGACCTTGAAAGATGCAGCAGGAAAAGACCACAGAGTCATCACGACCGAGGGACTCTTCAACAAGATCTGCCGCGAATACTGGTTCCGCAGCGACGGTCGAATTTACCAGTCGAGCAACGTAGTGATGCACCTCATCGACAGCCCTCTGCTGACACAAGATGAAGCAAAAATGACGACTTGGTACGAGCAAGTGGAAGACGCACTTAAAAATTAAGAGAGGAGGACACAACGTATGAAAATACTTAAAGCCATCATATTGACATTGGCCCTGACATTTGCCTCGGCCATGCAAGCACAGGATATAACGTCGGTTCACGGAACAGTGAGCGACGAGCTGGGAGGACTGATGGGCGCCACCGTGTGTGAGATCGACGCCAACGGGCGTATCATCAACTCGGCCGTCACCGACCTCAACGGTAACTTCACCATGAAAGTGAAGAACCCCAAGGACAAGATTCGATTCACCTACGTGGGTATGGCACAGCAGGTGCTGCCCATCAACAAGACCACCTTCAACATCCACATGAAGAGTGTGACAACCATCAAGGAAGTGGTGGTGAAATCGAAGAAACGCGCACAAGGCAACGGACTGCCCATCCCCGAACGAGAAATCTCCTACTCATCGCAGACCATCTCGATGAAGGAGTTTGAAGGACTGGGACTGACCACCATCGACGAGGCACTGCAGGGACGTATCGCCGGACTCGACATCATCGGCAACTCGGGCGACCTGGGAGCCGGCTCCACCATGCGTCTGCGCGGTGGCGGCTCGCTCTCGACACTCACCGACGCCAACCCGCTCATCGTCGTCGACGGAAACATCCGCGAGGTGAACCTCGACAACTTCGACATGGCTGGCGCCAACAACGAGAAATTTGCCGAACTGCTGAACATCAACCCGGAGGACATCGCCAGCATCACCGTGCTGAAAGATGCCGCCGCCTGCGCCGTCTACGGCTCGCAGGGTGGTAACGGTGTCATCGAGCTGACCACCAAGCGCGGTGTGCGAGGCAAACCACGCGTGTCGTACCAGCTGCGACTCACCGGCACCTATCAGCCCAAGGGAATGGCCATGCTCAATGGTGACGACTACACCATGATGCTGAAGGAGGCCTACTTCAACCCGCAGCAGGACGACAACAAGTCGGCCAACATCCACGAAATCAACTACGAGCCGACGTTCTCGGAGTACGAGCAGTTCAACAACAACACCGACTGGCGCGACGCCGTCACGCAGTGGGGTCTGCGACAGAACCACTACGTCACCATATCGGGTGGTGGTGAGAAAGCCTCGTTCCGTATCGCCGGAGGTTACGACCACGAGACGGGTACCATCATCAAGCAGAAGCTCGACCGCTTCTCCACCCGCGTGGCACTCGACTACAACATCTCGGAGCGCATCCGCGTGAGCACCAACTTCTCGCTCACCTACACCAAGAACGACATGAACTACGAGGGTCTGCTGGGCAACGCACAGCGCCGCATGCCTAACATGGCCATCTACGAGCAGGACGAGCACGGCTACGACACCGACCGCTTCTACACCATGCCACTGGCCATCGCCGGCGAGACCGACTACCTGAGCGACCAGCGCTCCATGCGCAACCCCGTGGCAGTGGCCTATCTGGCAAAGAGCCAGCGCCGCAGCTACGACATGAACCCCGAGCTCATCATCGACTACAACCTGCTGGGACTCGACGAGGACCACTGGCAGCTGAAGTGGCGCGGCTCGGTGCTGATGAACATCGGCAACCAGTACAACAACTCGTTCCTGCCGCAGGAGCTGCAGTCGGGCGTGATGACGGGTAGCAGCATCAACCGTGCCGAGAACAGCTCATCGAAGAGCGTGTCGTTCAACACCAAGCAGACGCTCACGCTGACACCGGCCTTCCGCAACAAAGACCATCAGATGATGATGATGGGACGCTTCGAGCTCACCAGCGGCACCTCGAACTCACAGTCGGGACGCGCCTACGGTCTGCCTTCCACCAACCAGCACATCACCGACCCAGCCGCCGGCGGCATACTCGACAACATGAGTTCAGGATTCAGCCAGTGGCGCTCGATGTACTACACCTTCTCTACCCACTACGCCTACAAAGGACGCTACGTGGCCGACTTCACCGTGCGTATCGACGGTACCACACGCTTCGGACCCGGTCGCCGTTGGGGTTACTTCCCCTCAGGCTCACTGAAGTGGATCACCAGTGACGAGCCTTTCATGAAGGCCCTCAAGCCAACGCTCTCCGAGTTCGCCATGCGTCTCGGATGGGGACGCAACGGTAACCAGCCAGGACAGAACTACCTCTACACGTCGAAGTACTCCAGCGTCAACTCCACCTACTTAGGCAACGGCTCGTTCAAGCCCGACAACATCCGACTCACCGACATGAAGTGGGAGGTCATCACCAGCTGGAACTATGGTGTTGATATGGGATTCTTCGATAACCGTCTGCACATGTCAGTCGAGGGTTACAGCACCACGCGCTCCGACATGCTCATGGGTAACTTCCGCATCCCCTCGAACTCAGGTTTCGCCAGCGTGCCCTATCATAACAATGGTAAGATGCGCAACACCGGTTGGGAGTTCCACATCAACTCCAACCAGGTCATCAAGGCTGGCAGGTTCAGCATGGACGTCAATGCCAACTTCGGTAACAACCGCAACGAAATCCTGGAACTCGACGAGTACATCCTCGACCAGAAGAACTCCGTCTATGGCTATGCCAACGGTGAGCACCTGAAGCGCGTGCAGCTGCACAACCCCTTCGGAGCCATCTACGGCTTCAAGTACCACGGAGTGTACCAATATAATTATAACACCATCAAGAACGCCGTGGCCGGCATGTCGAAGGAAGACATCTACGCCTATTGGGACAAGTTCGTGGCCGAGGGCAAGACCGCTCCTGTGGCTGTGAACGAACAGGGACAGCTCATCCTCGATGCCAACAACGTGCCACTGCGCATGCGCTACGACTACCGCAACGACGGTACGGGTCACAACCAGAGCTTCCCAGGATTCAACGGTGGTGACGCCATCTACGAGGACATCAACCACGATGGACAGATCAACGCACTCGACATCACCTACCTGGGTTCGTCGCTGCCTAAGCTCACCGGTGGTTTCGGCTTCTCGTTCCGCTACGGAGCATGGGGTCTGAACACTCAGTTCACCTATCGTGTGGGCAACAAGATCATCAACAAGGCCCGTCTGAACGCCGAGGCCATGGTGAGCAACGACAACCAGAGCCAGGCTGTGAACTACCGCTGGCGCAAGGAGGGTGACATCACCACCATCCCACGTGCCATGTTCGGCAACTCAACCAACTTCAACACCCTCATCAGCGACCGCTTCGTGGAGGATGGCTCCTACCTGCGTATGAGCTACACACAGCTGTCGTACTCGCTGCGCAAGAGCCAGCTGAAGTGGATTGGAATTGGCGGCGTGTCGTTCCACTTGAGTATCAACAACCCGTTTGTGCTGACGAAGTACTCGGGCGTCGACCCGGATATCGCCTTCGGTGGTGAGGATCCTGCTATCGACAACGCCCAGACACCACGCTCACGCTCTTACACGCTGGGTATCACCGTACAGTTCTAATGCAGATTTTTCACAACAAAAGACAAATCAAGATTATGACGACTATCAATAAAATTTATGGGGCCAGTTCACTATGCTGCGGCATGGTGGCAGCCCTCACGATGCTGAGCTCATGCGGCGATTTCCTGGAAATCAAGCCTCAGGACCAGGTGATTCTTGAAGATTTCTGGAATGAGAAGGCCGACGTCGATAACATCGTCAATGGTTGCTACAACGTGCTTCAGAGCAATGAGGTGCGCCAACGCATGATGGTGTGGGGCGAGGTACGCAGCGACAACGTGGTGTCGGGGCCCAACGCCAACACCAACACCCACCTCTACAATGTGCTGCGCGAGAACATCACGGCTAAGAACGACTTCACCACGTGGGACAAATTCTACGACGTCATCAACCGCTGCAACACCGTCATCAAATATGCTCCCGGCGTGGCCGCCGTCGACCCCAGCTATACGCAGGGCGACCTCCGCGCCACCATTGCCGAGGTGTCGGCACTGCGCGACCTGTGCTACTTCTACCTCATTCGCACCTTCCGCAACGTGCCCTACTCATCGGTGGCATTCACCGACGACGACCAAGTGATGGATCTGCCGGCAACGCCCTTCGAGGATGTGCTCGACAGCCTCATCAACGACCTCGAGAGCGTGAAGAACTTCGCAGTGACACGTTATCCCGAAACCGACCCACGTCTGCAGACCGGACGCATCACCAAGGATGCCATCCGCGCCATGCTCTGCGAGATGTATCTCTGGAAGAAGGACTACAACAACTGCATCAAGTATGCCGAGGAGGTCATCAAGTCGAAGGCCGACTACTTTGAGGAGCAGATGCAGAAGCCGGGCAACCGCAACCAGCTGGGCACTAACTTGGCCACGCTGAAGGCGCGCACCAACGGCTATCCCCTGCAGAACGACAATCTCACTGGCACCAGCTTCGGCGACGCCTACGAGAAGATCTTCGTCGACGGTATGAACCGCGAGACCATCTTCGAGCTGTTCTATGGCAACAACACCAACAACTACTCCCTCACCAGCAATCCCAACCAGCCCGTCAACTCGGCCATCAGCAGCTATTATGGCGACAGCCGCACGCCGAAGGGACTCCTGGCACCATCGGAGAACATGAAGGAAGACGTGAAGAACATCTACGAGGAGAAGAACAAGAACCTCGACGCCCGCATCTACTACAACTATGGTTTCATCGACGGCGTCATCTACAAGCTGGCCCTGCAGCGCATCACCATCACTAATATCAAGCCATCTGAAATCCAGCCTCAGATGGATGCCACCACCTACTACACCGAGGGCAAGAACTGTAGCCAGTGGATTATCTACCGTCTGCCCGACATCATGCTGCTCGAAGCCGAGGCACTGTGCCAGCAGATGCGCGAAGCTAACGACTCCACCGCCATTGACTACAACGAGCCGCTGCTCGACAAGTGCTTCAGCCTGGTGAACGCCATCAACAAGCGCTCGCTCTGCAAGGCTGTCCTGCAGAACGACGACACCCTGCACCGCGCCGACTACAACACGAAGAACCTGATGGAAGACTTGGTGAAGCGTGAGCGCCGCCGCGAGCTGATGTACGAGGGCAAGCGCTGGTACGACCTGGTGCGCTATGCCATGCGTGCCGGCAACACCGAGCCAGTCATGTCGGCTGTGCAAGGACGCGACGACGTGAACAAGGACTTCGCCGGCAACTTCTTCAAGAAGATGGACGCCATCTTCTGGCCCTACAACTTCGAGGAGATGAAAGTGAACAAGAACTTGGTGCCCAACCCAGCATTCGGTTCTGGCGAGAGCACAAGCTACGAAAAGACAAAATAAAAGCTCCCCCGCCAAGAACTCACAACAGAGGCTTGGCAAACCATCAATTATCAACCATTAAAAGAACATGAAAGATATGAAAAGAATAAATGCACTTGCGGCCAAAGCATTGATGCTGCTGGCCCTCCCCATCGGGGGAGTCAGCGGGGGGCTTCTCATGTCCTCCTGCTCCGACGAACCAGATACCGAGCACTTCTACACCTTCACCGGTGAGATGCTCAGCGACTATCTGGCCAACCGTCCGCAATACAGTGATTTCTATTATGTCGTTGGACGAGCCAAGATGTTGGACTTGCTGTCCACTTACGGCAGCTACACCTGCTTCCTGCCTTCCAACGATGCCATGAAGGAATTCCTCAATGAGCGTGGGTTGAAGTCAGTTGAAGACCTCTCGGTCGAAGACTGCGACACCATCGCCCGCACTCACCTCGTGGCCAATATGTATTCCACCTTCGACATGACGCAGGACGTGCTCTCCACTGCCAACATGCTGGGGCGCTACCTCGCCACTGAGCAGAGTGTCGATGCCGACAGCAACGCCGTCGTCATGCTCGAGGGCAACGCACGTATCATCTTCAGCAAACTGCTCGACGACGGACAGGAAGTGCACCAGAACGACTCGGTGGAGAACGGTATCGTGCAGCCCATCGACAAGGTGATAGAAAAGTCGAACAGCTTCGTGGCCGACATCCTGCGCAACGACTCCACCATCGGCATCTTCTACGAGGCATTGACAAAGACGGGAGTGCGCGAGCAGATTCTGCCGTTCATCGACCCCGACTACGACAACAAAGCCTATCCTAAGTACTACTACAAGTCGCACATCTGGCAGGAAGTGGCCTGGGTGCCCGACACCAGGAAATATGGCTTCACCGGCTTCATCGAGCCCGACTCGGTCTACAAGGCCAAGTTCGAGGAGTACAAGGCTAAGGGTGCCAACATCGACCCCTCGAAATCCAACCTCGAGAACATTTACGAGCTTGCTTCCTTCATTTACAAGGATGTATATCCTGAAGATGTAGCCAAGGATGGCTGGTCGTTCAACAACCTCACCGACAGCATCAACCCGCTGAGGCGCTTTGTGCAATACCACTTCATGACGCGCTACGTGCCTGGCACCAGCGACCTCACCGCCCTGATTCCCAAGGTGACGAAAGAGGCCTTCGGCTTCGACTCACGCAAGGTCAACCCCAGCGAGTGGTATCAGACCCTGCTGCCCCACACCATGCTGAAGATTGAGCAGCTCACCATGAACAAGGACGAGGCTGGCAACGACTGCCGTGGCATCGATGCCGACTGCGTGGGACGCCATTTCGTCAACCGCCGCTATGCAGCCCCCGAGTACAACTACCGTGGCGCCCTGGTCGACAACACTGTTGACAAGACCCACGATGCCCTCAACGGCCACTACTTCTACGTCGACGACCTCGTGGTCTTCAGCTACGAAGTGCAGAATGTGGTGCAGAACGCTCGCATCCGCATGGACTTCTCCACCGTATGGCCCGAAGTGATGACCAACGACATGCGCCTGAAAGGCAACTATCTGGTGGATGACGCCCAAGACCATCCCGACGACTCAAACGTGCCCATCAATGGCCGCAACTTCTACTTCCCCTTGGGCTATCTCGATGGTGTCACCTTCAACCCCAACTGTCACTTGGTGATGCGCCGCCCCCACTGCAACTTCTGGTCGTGGCAGGGCGATGAGTGGAACCTCTTTGGCGACTACGACATGACCTTCCGCATCCCGCCCGTGCCGTTCAGCGGCGACTGGCAGCTGCGCTTAGGCTTCTGCGCCATCCCCACCCGTGGCGTCATGCAGGTCTACTACGACGGCAAGCCACAGGGCATCCCCCTCGACATGACTAAGGAGCTGAACTCACCCATCTATCTGGGCGACGAGATGTGCAGCTATGACGACTATCTGAAGAAGACCGACGAAGAGAAGGCCGAGGAGCAGAAACTGCTGAAGAACCTGGGCGCCTATCGCGCCGGCCGCAGCACCTACCACTTCGGTTCCGGTGGTGGCAAGGGATACTTCCTGGGCGACAACGGTACCTACCGCAAGATTCTCTGCCAGACCTACATCGACGCCACTCAGGACCACTACATCCGATTCCGCGTGGCCAGCGATGGTAAGCAAGGCAACGACAATGAGTTCATGCTCGACTACTTCGAGATGGTGCCCAAGAGCGTCTATGGTGTCGATTCAGAAGGTGCCATGGAGGACGACCTCTAAACAGACCCACCCTCATCCCCTCCCTGCGAGGGAGGGGAGAGGTCAGACATTTATTCAATCAATTTAATCTGATAATAAATATGAAAAAATACCTAAATATAAAGACAAAGAAGTTCTTCAACTTCATCGTCTATATACTCCTCCCCCTCGCAGGGGGAGGATGGGTGGGGGTCTCCTGCACCGACACCTGGAACGACCACTACGAGAGCACTGGCAGTGGCGAGGGCGATGCCGTGCTGCACGAGGGCACTTTGTGGCAGGCCATCAAGGCTGACCCTGAGCTGAGCAACTTCGCACAGGTCATCGCCGGCTGCGGCTTCGACAAGACCCTGAACAGCAGCCAGGTGTTCACCGTTTTCGCTCCCACCAACGACAAGCTGCCCGCCGACCAGGTGCAAAGCATCATTGCTGAATACAAGGACCAGGTGGCCAAGAAGGTGGTGGAGGAAGACAACATCGCACTCAAGGAGTTTGTCTACAACCACGTGTCGCTCTACAACCACAGCGTGTCGCGCAATGTCAGCGACACCATCGTGCTGATGAACGGCAAGTTCGCCTACCTCGACTACGAGTCGCTCGACGGCAACCGCCTCCTCACCCGCAACCAGCTCTACAGCAACGGCGTGCTCTTCAAGGTCTCCGACCAGGTGAACTACCTGTCGAACGTGTTCGAGTATCTGCGCAAAGACCCCGACCTCGACAGTCTGCGCAGCTTCCTCTACAACAGCCACTTCTACTATCGCGAGTTCCAAGACCAGCTCAGTGTGCCGGGCAGCATCGTCGATGGTAAGACGCAGTATCTCGACTCCGTCTTCATCACCCGCAACGAGCTGTTCAGCTACTTGGGCCGCCTCAACTCCGAGGACAGTACCTACATCATGGTGGCTCCCACCAACGAGGTATGGAAAGAACTCATCGAGGAATACGAGCCTTACTTCAACTACCCCGAAGGCATCGACAAGCGCGACTCAATGGTCTACACCAACTCGCGTCTGGCCATCGTGCGCGGCACCACCTTCAGCCGCACCTTCAACAGCGATGAAACGCTGCAAGACTCCTGCACCTCCGAGAGCAGCTACCGCGACTACAACAGCCGCCGAGCCCAGTGGGGCGGACTGCCTTTCGAGTACTTCCAGTATCGCAAGCCGCTGGAACAGCCCGACGGCGTGATGGCTCAGACCGACATCGTGCCGTGCAGCAACGGCGAGGTGCGCAAGGCCACCCGTTGGAACATCGACAAGCGCATGACCTTCAATCAGTACATCCGCGTCGACGTGAACAACTCGCGCAACGTGAAGGAGCTCTCCAAACTTGCCGACTCTCACAACAACCTCGTTCCTACCATCACTGAGGTGCCTCACTACGTGAACATCGACAACCGCTTCTACAACAAGATGTGGAACAATGTGTTCGTTGAGTACAGCCCCAACGTCAGCACCTCCAACCACAAAGTGCTCTACTACCTGCGCAACGTACTCTCCAACGTGGGCTACGACATCTACATGGTGATTGCTCCCGTATTGGCCGTCGACAGCAACGCCGTGGCCGACCTCCGCATCCCCACCAAGCTTCGCTTCACCCTGCAAGTGCCCGGGCAGAAGGACGAGGTGTTCAAGAGTCCCGAGGATGGCAAAGATATCTTCACCACCAAGGTTGACAGCGTATATTATATGTTGCTGGCCGAAGACTACAAGTTCCCCGTGTCCACCTACGGCTTAGATGATGAAGACAAGCAAATCGTACTGCAAATGGAGACCCGCGTCACCAACACCGAGCAGCGCAACAAGGTATACACCCGCACCGTGTATGCCAACTGCTTCCTGCTGGTGCCTCATGGCACCCTGCAGCTGGTCGACGCTCTGCCCGACGACCCGAGTGTCAAGTTCAGCCATCGCGGCACACCAGGCGTCATCTTCACCCCGCACGGCGAGAGGGGCAGATGGTGGTATATGCAACGCTAAAGGAGATGTGAAAATCAAAATATGTAACAATGTAAAAAAATCATGACCTATGAATCGGAATCATTTTTTAAACTTTAAATATTTGAATTTTTGCATTCTCTCAGTGTTGCTGCTGGCTTTCCCCATGGCATCGCATGCCCAATACGACGATGAAGAGGAGGAAGAAGAAGTAGCTCCCGTGAGGAAACCCGTCATTCAGCGGTGGCACTACGAAACGCGCACCGTCACTGGCAGCGTTATCGACGCCACCACACACCAGCCCGTGCCCGGTGCCATGGTGCGCGCTGCCGAGGTGGATGGCTACAGTGTGCTCACCGAGGACGATGGACAGTTCTCCATCAAGGTGCCCCTGTTCACATCGGCACTGATAGTGAGCACGCCCGACCACAACCCCACGCGCATCGGTCTCGTTGCCGACCAGCAACAGAAGGACGTGTTGCTCTACCCCACCACCTTCAACGCCCAGTACAGCACGCAGACCAATGTGCGCAACGACCAGCAGGCCTCCGACTTCAAGTACACCAATGCCGTCAACATCAAGGACGAGATTGAGAACCAGCTCGGTGCCTACGTCCACAGCGTCAGCCGCAACGGCACCCCCGGTGTGGGCACCGTGATGTTTGTGCAGGGTCTGAACTCGCTCAACGTCAACGCCCAGCCATTGGTGGTGGTCGATGGTGTCATCATCGACCAGCAGTATGGCCGCCAGCTGCTTCACGACGGATTCTTCAACGACATCCTCACCAACATCAACCCTGCCGACATCGAGAAGGTCACCGTTCTGCGCAACGGTACCGCCCTCTACGGTTCCAAGGGTGCCAATGGTGTGGTGCTCATCCAGACCCGCCGCAACAAGTCGATGGCTACGCGCATCACAGCCAACGTCTCAGCAGGTGCAGTGTTTGAACCCAAGTTTGTGTCGATGATGGACGCCGGGCAGTATCGCAGCTACGTCTCCGAGATGCTCAACTCCACCAACACCACTATCCGCAAGTTCAAGTTCCTCAACGAAGATCCCACCTATTTCTACTACGACCAGTATCACCAGAACACCGACTGGAAGGACTACGTCTACCACACCGCCATCACGCAGAACTATGGCATCAATATCGAGGGTGGTGACGACGTGGCCAACTACAACCTGTCGGTGGGCTACAGCAATGCGCAGAGCACGATGAAGAAGAACGGCATGGGCCGCCTCAACGTGCGTTTCAACACCGACATCTCGCTGTCGCAGAAGCTCGATGTCCGCTTCGACGCCTCGTTCAGCAATGTCACGCGCAACCTGCGCGGCGATGGTGCTCCCTCTGGCTACGAAGAAGGCACGCCCGGCAACCCCTCGTTCCTGGCCTACGTCAAGTCGCCCTTCATGAGCCCCTACAGCTACGGTCACGATGAGACCGGCTCCGGCCGCTTCTCCGACACGAAGTTCGACATCACACGCGAGAGCTATCTCGACGAGGTCATGGCTCGCTACAACGACTACAACTGGCGACTGGGCAATCCCGCAGCCATCTTGGAATACTCTGAGGGCGAGAACAAGAACCGCTTTGAGAACTCCATGCTCAACCTCACCATCACGCCGAAGTACCAAATCAACCGCCGACTCTCCATCAGCGAGCACTTCAGCTACAACCTGGTGAACACCAACGAGATGCTCTACATCCCCCTGAACGGTACGCCCAGCTACTACGTCAGCAGCCTCGGACGCTCTCACAACAACGAGAAGCGCACCCTGGCCTCGAAGCAGAACTCGGTGATGAGCGACACACGCCTCGACTGGGAGAAGCGCTTCGATGCACATCTGCTCCACATCTTCGGCGGCGCCCGCATCAACTGGGAGAGCTTCACCTCCAGCTCGGCACTCAGCTACGACACCAGCAGCGACAAGCAGCCCTTCCACACGGGCAACGACATGAAGCTCGACGGTATCAACGAGAACTGGAACTCGCTGTCATGGTATCTGCAGGCCGAGTACAACTACATGAGCCGCTACTACCTGCAGGCCAACCTCACCGTCGACGGCTCTTCGCGCTTCGGTCAGGATGGTGGCGACGTCAACATGTTCAAGGCTGCCTGGGGCATCTTCCCCGGCATCCAGGCATCGTGGGTCATCAGCAACGAGCCGTGGATGGCACGCGTGAAAGGCATCAACTACCTGCGCCTGTCGGCCGGCTTCGATGTCAGCGGCAACGATGACATCAACTACTACGCCTCGCGCAGCTATTTCCGCGCCATGCAGTATCTAAAGAGCATCTCGGGTCTGGCCTTCGAAGGCATTGGCAACACCAAGATTCAGTGGGAGACCACCCGCCGCATGAACGTCGGCTTGGAGTCGAGCTTCATCAACGACCGTCTGGGCTTCAACATCAACTACTTCCGTTCCTACACCAACAATCTGCTCACCAAGCAGTCGCTGGGCTTCCTCAGCGGACTGGCCGAGAACTGGAGCAATGGTGGCAAGCTGCAGAACGAGGGCTTCGACGTGAGCTTCACCGCCAAGCTCATTGCCCTGAAGGACTGGCAGTGGCAGCTGGGTGCCAGCGCCGGCCACTATAAGAACAAGCTCACCGAGCTGCCCGATGGCAAGCCCTACGTCGACACCGAGCTCTACGGCGCCACCATCCGCTCGGAAGTGGGCCAGGTGTCAAACGCCTTCTACGGCTACAAGTCGCTCGGCGTGTTCAAGAGCGTCAGCGAGGCACAAGCCGCCGGCAAACCTGGTGAGAAGGGACTCTACTTCTTCAGCGACAATGGTGTCGACAAGAACTACTTCGAGGCTGGCGACATCCACTTTGCCGACCTCAACAACGACGGCCAGATCACCGATGCCGACCAGATGACCATCGGCGATCCCAACCCCGACATCTACGGAAACATCTTCACCACCGTGGCATGGAAGCGCCTGAAGCTCGACGTTCGCTTCAACTACTCGCTGGGCAACGATGTCTACAACTACCTCCGCGCACAGCTCGAAGGCGGCAACCGCTTCATGAACCAGACCACCGCTCTGCTGCGCCGCTGGCAGGTGGAAGACCAGGTCACCGACATTCCGCGCATCACCTTCCAGGATCCCCTTGGCAACGCACGCTTCAGCGACCGCTGGATCGAGGACGGCTCCTACCTGCGCCTGAAGTCGGTCACACTGAGCTACGACCTCCCCATCAAGTCAGAGTACATTCAGGGCTTCCAGTTCTGGGTGCAGGGCAACAACCTGCTCACCTTCACCAAGTATCTGGGCAGCGATCCTGAGTTCTCGATGACCAGCAGCGTCATTGGCCAAGGCATCGACCTGGGCCGTCTGGGACAGAGCCGCAGCGTGGTGGCTGGTGTGAAAATCAACTTGTAACGCTACGCTAATGAATAATGAACACTTTCGTTAAGCCATGAGCAGAGAAAGTTTGCTTGCTTTGCCATGGCGAGAAAACGAAGGATGAAATCCAACAATTAATAATGAGTAGTTATGATTAACAAAGCATATAAATTCTTCTGTGGATGTCTCGTCTTTTGCGGCTTTGCCGCATCCCTCGCCTCGTGCGACGATTTCTTCAACCAAGAGTCGAGCGATGTTCTCTACGATGATGTGGAGCACCTCAACAACAACGTCGACACCGTCTATTCCGTGGCTGGCATCCTGGCCAAGCTGCAAGAGCTGGGCGACCGCACCGTGCTGCTTGGCGAGATACGTGGCGACTTGGTGAGCCTCACCGGCGAGGCCAACAACGACCTGCGCGAGATTGCCACCTTCAGCGTCAGCGACAGCAACAAGTACAACCGCCCCAGCGACTACTATGCCGTCATCAACAACTGCAACTATTTCATCGCCCATGCCGACACATCGCTGCGCAACCGCAACGAATATGTGCTCATGGAGGAGTATGCAGCCGTGAAGGCCATCCGCGCCTGGACCTACCTGCAGCTGGTGCTCAACTATGGTCAGGTGCCCTTCGTCACCGAGCCACTGCTCAGCCGTGAGGCTGCCGAGGAGGCCGAGAAAGCACAGATTGCCGACCTGCAGCAGGTGTGCACCTATTTCATCAACGACCTGGCCAACCTGCGCCCCGACCTGAACAACAAGTTCCCCCTCGGTGGCATCACCAGCATCAGCGGCGTGAGCGACACCAAGCAGCTCTTCTTCCCCTTGAGCCTCATCAGGGCCGAGCTCTACCTCTGGCGTGCCAGCGTAACGGGCAGCAATGACGACTATCGTCAGGCAGCACTGCATTACTTCCAGTTCATCAACGAGCGCAACGGCGACAACAGCACCTACCCCACCAGCACCGACCGACTGAGCTGGGAGCCGGGCGAGAGCCTCTTCCGCAGCCACATGACGGGTCTCTATCCCATCACCGAGGCACGCGAGCTCATCACCATGATTGCCTATGGCAGCACCCCCGCTGCTGGCAGCTATAGCGAACTGCGCGACCTCTTCACTTCGCGCCGCGAGAACAACTACAGGGTGAGCATCACCCCCTCAACGGGTATGTTCGAGCTGTCGGAGTCGCAGGCCAACGCCATCCTCTCAGTCGATGGCACCAGCGTCACCTATGCTCCTGAGGGACTCGACGAGCACCGCTCAGGCGACCTCCGCCTGGCATCGGTATGGAGCGAGGGATGGAACTACGACCAGTACACCGAGGAGCGCGTGCGCACACAGAGCATCACGAAGTATCGCGACAACTCGCAGCACGTCTTCCTGTGGCGCAACATGACCGTCTATCTGCACCTGGCCGAGGCCCTCAACGGCGCTGGCTATCCCCGCATGGCCTTCATGATTCTGCAGCAGGGACTGAGCAACAAGATCATCAGCACTGAGGTGATGCCCTACTACAACACCGAGGCCGACTCCATCTATCTCAGCCGCTTCAACTTCAACGATGTGCGCTATGGCGTGCTCGATGTGAACGGTGCCATCACCCGTCCCACCGAGACGCAGAACATGATTGGCATCCACACGCGTGGTTCGGGCTGGACACCCATGAACGAGTTCTACCAGTTCCCCGACTCCATCTTGGTCGACACCATCAACGTGCCTGTGGCGCTCGACGTACAGAAGGCATACGTCGACAGTCTGCTGCTCAACGAGAACGCACTTGAGTTCGCTTTCGAGGGCACACGCTACTACGACATCATGCGCTTTGCCATGCGCCAGCCCAGCCCAGGGCAGTTCCTGGCCAACCAAATCTACAAACGTGGTGGCAAAGGCAACGAAGATGCCACACGCAGCGAAATCAAGACCGACCTCACCAACCAGCGCAACTGGTATCTGCGTTGGAAAGGCAAGATTGGTTTCTAAGCGCCCCACCGCGATTGAAACGCTAATCATCATCTCACGAATCCCGCTCCATGCGGGGTTCGTGAGATTTTTCGTTTCTCAACTTTTAGCGGACAGCAATAATTCAAAAAATTTGTTAAAGCGGAAGGTGCCTCAAAACAGCTGAAGACCTTCAAAACTCGCTTGTTTTCCACAAAAAAATTATTGGCCGAAAATAAGCGAGTTTTGAGAGGTTTTAGTAAACCTTTGGCTTTCAGGTGCATAGACTCGATTTGGCGACAAAAAGCCATGGGCGGCTCCAAAAAGTCAACGCCAAAAAAAAATTTGGCGTTGACTTTTTCTTTTTTGGCGTTCACGCAGAAACGAAAAATGGCCTAAAAATCGGCTAAAATCCTGCACAAAACCGACGTGGTTGAGCAAAAACGGTGTCGACAGTCGATTTTCCCTCATCGTTCGCCTTGCTCAAACAGCCTAAAGTGTGCATTGTTTTGTTCTAGAATGAAAAAATATTTTGTAAGAATTCAGGAATCTCCTTTTCACATCCTTTTGCACTTTCCTTGTCTGCCACATCGTTTGTTTTGCACAAATGATTACCCGAAATCAGGTGACAAGGACGCTGAAAGGCTACGGGTAGGCGAGCTTTGCTCGGGAATGGGTGTCCATTCTCAATAGCCGCAGGTCGTTCTGAGCTGCGGCTATTGAGAAGGGACGCTTTCAGCGTCAGGTCAGAACACCACTTTGCGGTTGCGGCGAGTGACGTAGATTCCCCTGCGCGGCGTGCCCTTCACGACCCGTCCCTGCACGTCGTAGACCACGTCGTGGCGGCTGGTGGTGTCGGCGTTAATGTCGGCAATGGCGTTGGCATCCTCCACGGTGAGCACGCCGTCCACGTAGGTGATGTCGTAGTTCTGTGCTTCTGCGCCGCTCACGGTGATGGCATATTCGCCAGCTGGACTGTCGGGTGTGGCCTCGCAGGTCACCACGGGCTGCCGCAGCAGCACGTCGGCCGTCTCGCGGTTGCGCCATCCCTTGTAGGTCACTTCAAACGCGGGGTTCGGCTCGCCCTTGCTGCGGGTGTACGACTTCGCGGTGATGGTGAGGGGAGCAGGCGTGACGGTGAGCACACCCTCTTGGCACACCAGTGCCGGCGTGGTGATGGTGCCTGGGCCAACGTGGATGGGATAGTCGCCCACGGGCGTGGTGCCCACCGACAGCTCCTCGCACGCCAGCGTGGGTTCGCCGTTGATGGGTGCTCCCGTCACGTCCCATTTCATCGCGGCTACGGTGCGGCCATAGATGCGCTCCACGGGCAGGGCACGCACGGTGGGCGTACCCGTGTATTCGGTCAGCGTGCGAGTGCTCCAAGTGGCATCGCCCTCATAGCTGGCCAGCACCGACTGCGGCACAAACACCGTCACCTTCGGCCCAACGCTACTTTCGCCCAATGGCACCATGGCAGATGCGTTGAGCAGCACCAAGTATTTCAGGCTTGAACAGCCGCTGAAGGCATATTTGCCCATACTGGTCACGCTGGCTGGCACAAACACGGTGTGCAAGCTCATGGAGCCGCGAAAGGCGTTCTCGGGGATGGTCGTCAGGCTGGTGAAGTATTTCAGCACGTCGAGACTCTCCAATGCCGACTGCGCACTGAACGCGTCGCCCAGCTGCTCCACGGCGGCGGCTTCCTCAAGGCTCAGCTCGCCGTCCTCGTCGTCGTCCCAATGCTCCAGGCAGATGGTGCGAGCATGCACGTCGTCGATGTCGATGTAGTGCAGCTTTTGGCGCAATGCCGTTATAGCGTTGTTGAAGTCGTCGATGGTGCTCTCGCGATTGTCATACACGGCCTGCTCGTCGGTCGTGTCCACCTGCTTCTCCTGTGCCCTGCCTATGAGCTGCCTCAGCTGCAAGGCGACGGCATCCAAGGTTTGCGCCTCCTGCATGTCGGCCAGCGTGATGAAGGCCCAGAGGCACTGCTGCCTGTAGTTGGCGATGTCGATGTCCCAATAGGCGCCATCGGTGGGGCTGGCAAATTCACTGCTGTGGTAGATGTTGGTGCCCAAGTATTGTCCCTCGGTGTAGGTGGCATCCTTTTCGGGCACCTGCAAGGTGTAGAAGGGGCCTCCCTCGTCGTCCGTCTGCTCCACATGCCAGTAGCTGCGGGCCTCCAACGTCCCGTCGACGTAGCAAGCCTTCACGCCCGTGCCCACCTTCGAGTCTTGGCTGGTGCGGTAGAGCACTTTGTTGTCCTTGCCCGTCTGGTCGGAGTAGAGGTAGTACTGCCCGTCGGGCATCGTGGCAGAGCGTCGCCATTCATACACCATGCCCTGCTGCCCCACGATGGCCTGTGTGCCCCACGCCTCGCCCTTGGCGAGCAGCTTGCGCGAGCCAACGTTGTAGATATAGCCCGGTGTGTTGGCCGTCAGTGGCGAGAATCGTGGCTGCGCCTTGCCGCGCACCTCCACGATGTTGCCGAAATTGCGCCACACGGGTGCCTCGGCATAGCGCTCTTTGCTGCCGAAGGGCACCTGCAGCGTGCACTGCTGCAGGGGCACGCCACGAAACACGTTCTGCCCCAGGGCGATGGCGGCAGGGTCGGTGACGAGCACCGTCACCGTGCGCAGTGACGAGCAGCCGTCGAAGGCGTTGTCGCCCAGCATGCTCAGGTTCTCGGGCAGGTTGATGCTGGTCAGCCGTGGGCAGTTCATAAACACGCGATAGTAGATGCGCTCTATGCTCGATGGCAGCACGATGCTGCCCAGCTGTCGGCAGTTCTCAAAGCTGTTGCCGTAGAGGTCTTTCAGCGAGGTGAAGAGCTGCAGCTCGTCGAAGCTGGTGATGGCGGTGCCATAGAAGCGTGTGCCGAGGTCGTTGATCTTCGAGGCCTCCTCTACCGACAGCTCTCCGTCGGCATCCAGGTCGAAGCTGCTGCGGCAGGTCTGCCCCACGATGGCATCGCTGAAGTCAACCAGTCGCAGCTTGCTGCGCAGCGACCCTTGGGCAGCCAGCAGCTCGGCAGTGGTGCTCTCCAGGTTGTCCAGCACGGCCTGCTCCTTCGTGGTCTTCTTGCCACGGGCGATGGCCACGCCCAGCAGGTTCTCCAACGTCTGCGCGGCCTCAAAGTTGGCGGCCAGGTCGGCATCATATTTCACCAGTCGCCATTGGCAGTCGAGTTCATGCCCAGCGTATGGCACGTCGGCATAGATGCCCCACGTGGGCTGCGCCACCTGACTGGGATGGTTGTTCTGCACACCCCAGCGGCAGGCGGCGTCGTACTTGGCATAGCCCTCGGGAATGCTGAGGGTGTAGGTGTTGTCGCCCACATCCTGCACGGCCCAATGGGCGTTCTGCGTCAGGCTGCCTCCATCGACGAAGGTGGCCAGCACGCCGTTGCCAACGTTGTTGTCAGTCCACGTGCGGAAGAGGTAGTGACCGTCCTTGCCCGTGTCGTTCGAATAGAGGTAGTAGGTGCCTTCGGGCATCGTGCTGTTGCGGCGCAGCATGAAGCGCATGGGAGTGCCCGTCGACGCGATGGCCTGGGTGCCCCACGCCTCGCCTTTGCTGAGATAGCGGCCGGAGCCGACGTGATAGAGGTAGACCTGCTGGCCCTCGGTCAGCGTGGCAAACTCTCCGCGCGACAGCTCGCGCTGCTCCTTCACCGTGCCAAACTGTTGCCACTGCGCATCGGCTTCGAAGAAGGAGCGTGTGCCCTGCATCACGTGCAACGTGGCTTGGCCCAGCATGCAGTCGGCAAAGACGTTGCTGCCCATCTGCAGGTTCTGCGGCACCATGGTGCTCACGGTGACATGAGCCAGATGCTGACAGTCGGCGAAGCACTCGTCGCCCAGACTGGTGAGGCCGGCGTGGAGCGTCAGCTCCGTCAGCGACCGACAGCCAGAGAAGGTGCGGGCGGGCAGGGCATGCAGCGATGAGGGCAGGCTAATGGCCGCGAGAGCGCGGCAGCCGCTGAAGGCCTCCTCGCCCATCGAGGCAATGCCCTGT
>JAEEGF011592872.1_pt1 | contig 32187 bp, 23 predicted proteins | sample 9134171 | NCBI WGS metagenome assembly JAEEGF01 (sample SAMN16246542, study PRJNA631951) | gut metagenome | biome: gut microbiome; feature: rumen; material: AP-attached | host: Bos | place: Iran: Karaj | collected 2018-10 | reverse complement strand
ACCGAGGAAGTCGGCCGGAAGGTCGATGCACTTGTTGCGGATAGTGCCGCGCTTTTTGGCGATCTTCTTGATGATCGGATCCTCCTCGTGCTCCATCTTGTGGAGCTCGTAGGGACTCTTTGCCCCGAGGTATACGCTCTTTAAATATTTCACATCGCCGTTTGACAGAGGCGTATTCAGCATTATTGTGCTGGCCAGCTTACGCACGGGATATGGTATCTTCTTCATCTTGTTCCACACACGGTTCACCGAATTGTAGGAATGATAGCCGCAAAAGAGCTCGTCGCCGCCGTCACCTGACAGCGAAACCGTCACATGGTTTCTGGTCATTTTGCTAACCAGATAAGTCGGGATCTGTGATGAATCCGCAAAAGGCTCGCCAAACATGAAGGGCAGTTTGGGTATAACCGCCTTGGCGTCCTTCTCAGTAATATACTCCTCTGTGTGCTGCGTTCCCAGATGCGATGCGATTTCCTTGGCGTATACCGCCTCGTTGAACTTCTCATCCTCCATTCCGATGGTGAAAGTCTTCACCTTTCCGGGGGATATGGCCTGCATTAGGGATACTACCGTGGAGCTGTCGATTCCCGCCGACAGAAATGCACCAAGCGGAACATCCGCAATCATCTGTCCCTTGATTGACTCTTTTAACAGCCTTTCAAGTTCAAGCGATGCTTCGTCAAAAGAGCCTTTGAAAGGATTCTTCTGTCCCTTAAGGGCAGCGCCTTTCATAGACCAGTAAGCATCTTCTGCAGTCGAAAAATCTTTGATATCTACCGTCAGGGTCGTTCCCGGCTCAAGTTTGAAAATATCTTTATATATGGAATAGGGTGCAGGGATGTATCCGTCTTCAAAATACACCTCAAGAACACCCTCATCTATCTCATTATCAAATCCGTCTAAAACACTGATACATCCAAGGTCCGAAGCAAATACAAAAGCACCTGCTGCCCGGCCGTAGTAAAGAGGCTTTTCTCCTACTCTGTCTCTTCCGAGAGTCACAGTGCCGGCGTCTCTGTCATATACAGCAAATCCGAACATTCCCTTGCACATGGTAAGAGCCTTCTTTACGCCATACCTTTCAATGGCCTCCAAAAGTATCTCTGTGTCAGAGGTCGAGCGAAACTGCAACGCACCCTCAGAGTCCGCAATAAGCTTGTCCCTGATCTCTCCCGCATTGTATATCTCTCCATTGTAGACCATAATCGACCTGCCGCTGGCCGACGTAAAGGGCTGCGCGCCGTTCTTTGAAAGGTCCACGATCGCAAGTCGCCTGTGTCCCAGGGCCACTTTATTCTCATTGTCCACATATATCCCGTCGTCGTCGGGACCGCGATGTATCATCCTGTCGTTCATCTTCCGAACGGCAGCTTCCGCATCGCCCTTATAACCTATAAGTCCTGCTATTCCGCACATATCATGAACCTATTACTCTCTCGAAGTACTCTTTCCACTTCGCGTTGACAACTTCCGGAGACAGTCTCTTCTGCAGTTCCGTCGCTGCTATTCCAAGATTCTCTCTTAGCTCATCATCATCCATGAGCTTCTTCATGGCATCTGCCATTGCCTGTTTATCCCCGACCGGCACGAGAATGCCGTTCTTCCCGTTTTCTATAAGATCCGCCGGTCCTCCGCAGGGGCAGTCTGTGGATATGCAGCCAAGTCCAAGAGCCATGGCCTCAATAAGTGAATTGGGCATTCCCTCATGATTCGAAGCCAGCACAAAGATCCGTGTCTTTTCTATATGCTCGGCCACATGGGTTACATTCCCCTTAAACAACACCCTGTCTTCAATGCCAAGACTACCTGCAAGACTCATCAGCTTTGCCTTCTCAGGGCCATCCCCGTAAAAAACAAGCTGGTAGTCCTTGTGGCTGTCTTCTGTTGCGGCCTTGAATGCCTCCATAACCATGGCGTGATTCTTGTTGGAATGGAATCTGGCCACCATTACAACTTTCTTCTCCCTCTCGCCCATATACCTTGGTCTTATGAATGAGGGATTCACTGAGTTTGGCAGTATGGTGCATTTCTTCTGAATAAACTTCGGAAATCTGTTCTTGGCCCCATTGGACTGAACCACCACTCCTGCTGCCTTTCCAAAGGTAGTCAGCATGGCTGCCCGCATGGACTTTGATCCGTACTCTATATCCGGGTCAGCCCTGCAGGATACCACTACCTTGTAGCCGTCTTTTGTTGCTGTGGACAGCGACATGATGTTGTTCTTTCCGCTGAAGCTCAGGATCAGATCCGGGTCCAGCTCCTGCCAGACTCTTCTAAGTTTCTGATGACGAAGCCTGAAATTGGTCAGCCTGTCCTTCTGCTCAGACTTAATGAGCGCAGAAAAGACTCTCCCGATGCCATCCTTTTCTCCGCCATGAAGATTCACCCACGCAGGATTTTCATCAGGATCCATCACAAGTTCAGCCTCTTCGGCTCCTGCAGGAACTCTCTTCCAGGCTGCATGTTTAACGTCATACTCCTCCGGCGCAAGGTAGGTGGTCACAATTGTGACGCGATATCCCTCGCCCCAAAAATATTCCGCCAGGTTACAGATCACCCTCTCGGCTCCGCCCTTCTGCAGTGAACCAATGTACATGGCTATATGCTTTTTTCCGTCTTTGCTCTTATCAGAGTGAGTTGTAGTCATAGTTTTCCAAATACTCCAGAAGATCCTCGAAATAATCTTCCACGTTTTCCTTGGTTATCCGAAGCCGCCACTCATCTGCAGCACCTTTCTCGGCCGCAGCGATCTCGTCCTCGATGAGGTCATTTATCTCCGCGCTGTAGTGCGCCACGTCACGATAGTTATCAAGATCCGAAGTCACATCTTCCTGAAATCCAAAGCAGTACACATGAATATTGTCGCACTCCAGCATCTGCAACGACGCCTTATGCACCAACTCCACATATCTCTCCAGATTTCCTTCCTGCCTCACACCACCCCAGTAGGCCATAGAGTACGGCGGGAAGAAATAGATAAATGTGGTCTCGGGATGCTGCCTTGCCAGCGACACAACATTCTGCTCAACATTGTCCGCTGCCATCTTAATATCTTCATCAGTCAGCGGAATCAGCGCCTGCGGATTCTCAAACTTATCCCGCCCCTGAAGTACCACTTCCCTGGAAAAGACATTGTCGTCTCCGGTATAGCTGTACTCGTCAAAATCAGTAACGCCCGGCTCTTTCCCTGTAAAAAATCCAAGCAGCGCCGGCACAGTATAGTTAATAATAACATCTCTGTTCAAAAGATACTTCACATCATCAAAAGGATTTTTGTTGGTGAGCCATGTGGGATAGTCTCCCATGTCAATTCTCATCTCATCCTTGTCCTTCAGAAGAAGTGAGTAATCTATCGGCCTAAACACATACTTTGGGCTGTGCCCACTCTCATAGGACACTTCGATGTTATCGTTAAGCTCCTTATACGTTGCCCCGGAATATATGATCTTCGCGGTGTTGCAATCAAAGAGCTCATCAAACTGCGATGCCTTGAAGTTCTCCGCCATCGACGTTCCGGTCAGCAGCGCGTCATATTCGAAATTCCTTGTTATCCCGTCGTTCTGGGACCTCTGGTCATAAAGCCTGTAGTAAAAGAAATCCCTCGGAGCCCTGTAATGGAAAAAAGGGTCCACAAAGAAAACCACTGCTCCGATCGCGATCAGTGTCCCAACAAACAATATTAAAAATGTCCGAATCCATTTCTTTCCGGTCATATTCATCTCTTTTACAAATCAGAAATTGAAATACAGGAAGGTTGATATCCTGCTTAAGGAGAGCACCGAGACCACCAGCACTGCCCAGGTAAATACCAGGGACAGAGCGTTCTTCTTATACTCTCTCTCGTAATTATTCTTGAAGCAAAGGCACAGCACAAGAGCCAGTCCCATAACTGCAAACAGACTGAAGTACAGCGCCGCGTTTTCCATTGAATCAAGATGCAGCATACTAAACACCGCACCAATCTTTGGAATCCTGAAGCATTCCAGAAGCTCAGTCCTTATCTCATAGTAAGGCACAAACAGCCTCTTCATCAGGCCAAGCCACTGTCCCACTGAATCCGCTCTGAACAAAAGCCACGCCACATTCACAAACGCAAAAGTCACTACCCACTGTACGCACTTGATAAGCCCTGTCAAAAGAGCTCCCGGTCCGCCCTCAGGTATAGCCTTCATCAGCTTCTTATAAAGTCCCGTTGTAGCTCTGTTAAAGCACTGTCCAAGTCCGTGGATCAAGCCCCACAAAATGAACGTCCAGTTGGCTCCGTGCCAGATTCCGCTCACGAGAAAGACCACCATGATATTGATATAAGTCCGGATCTTTCCCTTTCTGTTTCCTCCGAGAGGAATGTAGATATACTTCGTAAGAAAGCCCGTCAGTGTCATGTGCCATCTCTTCCAGAAATCCGCAACAGACAGCGCTTTGTAGGGCGAGTTGAAGTTCATCGGTATATCGAAGTTGAACATGCATCCAAGGCCGATGGCCATGTCGCTGTAACCGCTAAAGTCGAAATAAATCTGGAAGGTATAGGAGAGCATCACGATGATAATCTCGTACACCGCAAGCGCTTCCTCTCCTGTAAATACATCCGCATGTGAAAATCCCCATGCCACTGCCGTTCCGAAAGTATCCGCAATAAGGACCTTCTTAGCCAGCCCCCTGGTAAAGAGCATTATGCCCTTTGCCATGCTGTCCGGATCCACATGCCTTCTCTTCTCATCGCGGAACTGCGGAATGAGCTGTGAGTGCAGCACAATAGGTCCTGCCACCAGCTGCGGGAAGTAGGCGACAAAAAGCGCATACTCCAGAAACGAATACCCTTCCGTCTCCCCTCTATAAGAGTCCACGATAAAAGAAATCTGCTGGAAGGTAAAAAAGCTGATTCCAAGAGGCAGTACAACGTGCCTCAGGACAAAGTCCGTATGAAACACTTGATTTACGTTGGATATAAAGAAATCGTAGTACTTGAAATAAAAGATCAGCCCAACATTGAACAAAAGGCCGAGCGTCAGCAGGGCCTTTTTTGCGCCTTCCGTTATACCGCTCTTTCCCATGGCCCTCGACAGCAGGAAATTGATCAGTATGCTGCTGCAGATGACCAGAAGATAGGACAGGTTGAAGTATCCGTAAAACCAAAGTGACATCAAAAGAAGAAAGGCCTTTGCAGCCTTTTCTCTTCCCAGATTGCACAGCCCGAAGTATCCCAAAAGCGCAGCAGGCAGGAAAACCAGTATGAAAATAAAGGAATTAAACTGCATCTGTTAACCTCTGGTTCACATCATATAGTAGGAGTACCACTTCTGGAAGCAAAGGAAGGACCAGGCCACCTTGCTGTAATTGGCACCCGTGGCAGGGCCTCCGTCGCCCTTTGTGAGATAGTTGTTGATAAAAGAGCTGACGTACTCGGGATCAAATATTCCCTGGCTCTTCAAAAATCCGGTACCGCTGTACTCGATAAGCTCATCCTTTAAAGCGCCTCTCATCCACTTATCCAGCGGAACGCCAAAGCCGGTCTTTGGCCTGTCCAGCATTTCCCTGGGGATGTAATCGTAGGCAATATCCTTTAATATGTGTTTCTTATCCCCTTTGTGGTACTTGAACTTGTGGGGAATCCTGAAGGAGTATTCCATGACTTCGCGGTCAAGGATCGGGCATCTGTTCTCCAGTGAGTACTTCATGGAAGCCCTGTCCATCTTTACCAGAATATCATCCGGAAGATATGTGTCCATATCCAGGAGCATCCTGCGCACCTGGAAATTGTTCACGCCGTATAAGCTCTCAAAAGGATACAGGATGGGCAGCTCATTTTCAGGCAGGTTAAAGTCAGTGCGAAGGTACTCCTCTGCACTTACCCTGTAGTCCATCCTCTCCTCGCCCGACAAAAAGGCGTGGGAGCTCTTTATATAACCTTCGGACACCAGCTGTGTCTTGGTCTCCGGATCTCTGTTGTTGGCAACAACCCTTACCCTAAATGGCATCTTGTCCAGGAGCTTGCCGGATCCTATTGGAATCTGGCCTATGCCGTGGACGATGGCGCCGGGAATATCCAGCATCTGTGCCTGCCCGACATTGTCATAAATATTATAGCCGCAGAAGAACTCGTCTCCACCGTCTCCTGAAAGAGCTACGGTGACGTCTTTCTTAGCCACCTTACTTACCAGCATCGAAGGAATCTGTGAGCTGTCCGCAAAGGGCTCGTCGTAATACTGCGGTATGCTGTTTACCAGGTCAAACATCTCTTTTTCCGAGATGTAGACTTCCGTGTGGTGGGTTCCGAGGTGTTTCGCGATCTGCTTGGCATACTCGGCCTCGTTGAACTCCTTAACATCAAAGCCGATACAGAAAGTCTTCACCGGCTCATCGGAAAACTCCTGGGCCATGGCAGTCACCAGCGAAGAGTCATAACCACCTGACAAAAAAGTTCCCAGCGGCACGTCAGCTATCATCCTGGATACCACGGACTTTTTCAGTCTCTCCTTGAGGCCTTCTTTCGCCTCCTCGTAGCTCCTTATCTGGTCAGACGCCTTATCGTGATAAACCTCTTTGATGTCCCAGTATTTCCACTTCTTGATCTGTCCCCTGTTGAACTGAAGTATGCTTCCCGCCTCCAGCTTGTAGACATCCTTAAAGATTGTCTCCGGCGCAGCTATATACTGATTGAAAAGAAATCTCGGAATCACCTGACGTCTTATCTCAGGCTTAAATCCCGGGAATTTCATGATGGGCTTAAGTTCCGAAGCAAACACCAGGTTCTCGCCGTCGATCCAGTAAAACAGCGGTTTCTTGCCGATTCTGTCCCTGATCAGGAAAATATCATCGCTGTCCCTGTCGTAGATGGCTATGGCGAACATTCCGTTTATGTGGTCCACCATGTCGATGCCCCACCTCAGGTATGCTGCCAAAAGGACTTCAGTGTCACAGGTGGACTTAAAAGTGTAATCCGAAAGCTCTTCCCTCAGCTCCAGGAAGTTGTATATCTCGCCGTTAAAGACGATAGACAGTCTTCCGTTTACAGTGTGCATGGGCTGATGTCCCAGAGGAGACAGGTCCAGAATTGCAAGACGGCGCTGAGCAAAGCCCACGCTGTAACCGCCGCCGGCTTCCATTATCTCAACACCGGCATCATCCGGTCCCCTGTGGTACATGGTGTCGTTCATGATCCTTAAGTTTTCAGTGGATATATGTCTCTTTGAAATAAAACCGCAAATTCCGCACATAGTTTATTTTTTGCAAACCTCGTTCAGATAGTCCTTCCACTGTGTGTAGATAGCTTCAACGCTGGCTGTCTCTTCAATCTTTCTGGCGTTTTCGGAAAAGCGCGCAGCCAGCTCCTTGTCCTCAATGAGCCTTAACATTCTGTCTGCCAGTGCATCCTCGTCCCCCACGGGAATGAGGAATCCGTTCTCTCCGTCCCTGATGATGGCCCTTGGTCCTCCGCAGGGGCAGTCCGTCGATACCACGGGCATTCCCATGGCCATGGCCTCAAGCAGGGAGTTGGGCATTCCCTCGTAGTCGGAGGAGTATGCATATATCTCGCCCTTTGGTATGTCTTTTTCCAGGGTATTGCTGCTGCCCATGAGAAAGACAAACTCTTCGGCGTTGTTGTCCTTTATAAGTTTTTCCAGGATCTCTTTTGTCCCATCCCCTGAATCGGGGCCGTAGATCCTGAGTACATAATCGGGGTGCTTCTCGTGGACTTTCAAAAATGCCCTTATCAGCATGGGCTGGTTCTTGAAGTCCACAAGTCTTGCGTGGTGCATGACCGCCTTCTCCCGAACTTCAGGAAGAGGATTTCCGAAGTACTTGGGATTTATGGGATTCATGATGATGCGTGAATTGTCCTGCAGATAGGGCTTAAAAAAGTCCTTCTGCTCCTGTGTCTGGTACACACACCCCGCAGCCTTCGGAAAGAGCCACTTTATCTGCACGGTGTCGGAAAAGGCGTCGTAGTATCCGATAGGATTGATCCTGATGGAAATGACCACAGGCACATCGCTGTTACCTGCTGCCATCAGCGCCCTGTAATTGCATCTGTGGGCAAAGGCCACCAGAATATCAGGCTTGTAGTCTTTTACAAACTTCTTCAGATACTTCACGCGCAAAAGAAATTTCACTATTCGGTTTTTCTTTTCATCCTCGGGGCGTAGTCCCACATGGACTCTGGTCACTCCCGGGTCCAGTTCAAACTCGTTTTTGCCCTGTTCCTCGGTGGCCACGAATACCTTGTAATCATCACCGGCAAAGCGGTTGGCCAGGTTTGCCACAACCCGCTCTGCTCCGCCCTGTGCGAGGCTGCTTATGTGAAATGCTATAGTCTTCATAGGCTGTTAAATATCTCTATAAGGTTCTCTTTGTATTTGTCAGGCGAGAAGCAGAGCGCTCTCTCTTTTGATCTTGCCGAGTACTTCTCAAGCTGAGTTGTGTCGCTCATCAGCTTTACAATCTCCTCGGACAGTATTCTCTCCTCGGCAGTAAAGTGCTCCGGATCGAGGTTTTCTGTTTCATCTACATTTGGAACAAGTATACCATAATCCCCGACAACAGGCGCTGTCGTGGTGATCTTTGACTCCTCTTTGGAACTGAGCTTTTGATAGTCCTCATCCGAAAGAAGTATCTCTCTCGGGCCTGTCCTGCAGTCCGTAGATATAACAGGCTTTCCGAGCGCCATGGCTTCAAGCACTGCATTTGGGAACCCCTCGTGGTTGCTGCTGCAGACATAGAGGTCTGAGTACTTCACGTAGGGGAAGGGATTGGTCTTTGCTCCCATAAAGGCGACTTTGTCTTTTATGCCCAGCGTCTTTACAAGATCTGCGTATCTGTTCCATTCTCCCTCACCCAGGATCATGAGCCGGAGGCTCTCGTCCTTGACCTGGGCCAGATAGAATGCCTTTACCAGATGCCACATGCCCTTCTGGTAGTCGTCTCTTCCCATGCAGGAAATGACCCTGATGTCGTCCCCGGCAAAGGGGTAATCGTCTATCTGCTCAGAAGCTCTTTTCCCGATCTCCGCCACGTCGGTGGGATTGTATATGCAAACGCTTCTGTCATATCCGTAGTTCTCTTTAAGCTGCCTTACGATTTCTTTTGAACAGGAAAGAACTTTGGTGGATTTCTTAGTAAAAAGCCTTATCTGCGAGGCGTTCTCAAGATCTATCTGCCCTCTAAGGCCGGTCAGCGTGTTCTCGCCAACTCTTGACAGCGCATTCACGTAATTGGCTGAAGAACCGAAGCTATAGGCGTAATCTATGGCGAGCTCCCGCTTTATCTTTTTAACTTTGCTGATTCTCTTTAGAAGGTTGATGATCTTATTGATTTTGCCGTCTTTGGCCGGAACATCTATGTCAATCACATCAAGTCCCGAGACATCAAAGTGCATGTCGCGGGAAGTAAAGATGAGAATATGAACGTTGTATATATCCTTAAGAAGCCTTGCGGTTGCGACGCAGACCCTCTCAAAGCCTCCCTGGTGGAGCATCGGCACCATCAGAAGCAGGTTCTTTTTTACTTTATCATCCATTAAAAGTGACCTCTCTCATAGAAAAAAGCCATCATCTTTGCCTGGGACTTTACATCAAAGCCGGCGACGCGAAGCTTATCCTGAATGTACTCTGAGCTTCCTGCCCTGTCGCCTATGCTGTATCTTGTGCCGCCAATACGCGGCTTATCCGCCTTCTTTGGCACATTCACAGCGTCGAAGCCCGTGCCCTCGTCCAGCTTGTCGAAGTCGGGCATGTCGTCGGTCTCAAAGATGCTCTCTCTTCTCTCCCCTGCTATCTGCGTCAGGGTCTGGTTCAGTTTTATCTCCTCCATCAGGGCATCGCTCTGATAATCCTCTCGAAGGAGAAGGTCATCGATTATCTTCCTTGCCCAGTCACGGGGCTCGGAGTTTATGCTCATCATGGAGGACAGCTCAGTGACGTTTACTTCAGGAGTCACGGCGTCGGACACAAGGCACTGAAGTCCTGCTGCCTGGGCCTCGATAACACTGCCTGGAAGTCCCTCATACCTTGAGGGGAAACAGAAATAATCCATTGCCTGATAGTAGTCGCTGGCATTGGACTTATTGCCCGCAAATATGCAGCGGTCCTTGATGTGAAGCTTCTCAGACAGGCGGATCATATCCTCCATCTCAGGACCTTTACCCAGCATAAGAAGTCTTACCCTCATGCCGTGGAGAATGGCATACTGGTTCAGGTCATCGTTGTCCAGAAGTCTTGTGAGCTGTGCAAAAACATTCAAAAGAAACTCGTGGTTCTTGGCATAGCGGAAGCTCCCCACATGGCCGATGACCAGTGCGTTTGATACTCCAAGTTCCTTCCTTATGGCGTCTCTCTTTTCCTGGTTGTAAGCAAAGCGCTTTAAGTCAATTGCATTGGGAATAATGCGGACCCTGCCCTTGTCCACCAGATCCTGTCCGAAGACAGCGATGCCGGCCTCCTTTGAGCAGGCGAAGTTGTAGTCTGTGATGCCCTCCTTCTGCAGAGGGGTTCTCAAAAATTTCGTGGCCAGTCCCTTTATACCGTTGTCCACGCCGGCGCTTCTGGCATGGGCTATGCAGATTGGCACTCCGGCCTTCTTGGCGATGGGAAGGTAGATGGCGGCCGTGCTGGTCATGTGGCCCTGAACGATCTTCCACTCATGGGCATGCTCAGCAAAAAATCTCTTTATGGCAGCCTTGTAGTCCATCATATTGGTGCCGGTAAATTTCGGAAGACAGAAGATCCTGCCTCCCAGCTTATAAACGCTGTTGTCGAAATAGTCAGGTTCTCTGACTCTCATCAGTTCATCAGAAGACGGACTCTTTTTCCCTGTCTTTTCCGGGGAATAGTGAACCAGAAAATCAAACTGAATCCTGTCCCTGTCCATGTTTCTGTATAGATCGATTATCCTGCACTCTGCTCCCCCAAGTCCAAGTCCCCCAAGGACATGAAGCACGCGGATCTGTCCGTAGCCTTCTTCCATATAATCCTCACTTTTTGAGTTTTCTAAGCTGCATTAATGTATATTTGCCCTTTGCAGTTACGTACTGCATGGCCTCATCGATAATGGTCTTGTCCTTTACTTCCATCCTGGAGAACTCCGAATAAGATACCACTTTCCCGGAATCCATGAGCTTTTCCAGCTTCTCAAAGTCCTTGTCCGACATGGTGTTGGTGTGGTAGACAAAGGTCACGATGCCGTCCCTTGTGTCCGCAAGACTCCTGCTTTTCTTGACAGAGATGGGATAAAAGATCATCTCGTCCATCCTGTAGGGCATCAGACCAAAGCCATCAGTGATGATGTAAAAACCGTTTCTCTTAAGGGCCCTCAGGGTATTCTGGTCAAAAGAATGGGACGGAGCCATGAAGATATCCGTCACAATTCCCTTTGAAACCAGGATCCTTCTGCCCTCTCTTATCATCTCGTCCTGCCTGATATAGGACAGGCCTGCGAACTCGGACTTTCCGCCGATGGGGAAGATTCCGGGGTTCTTTGTTGTATAGAGGTGGTTCAGGCCGTGCATGGCAACAGCCCAGCCCTTCTCCTGGAGCTCTTTTATATACTCCCAGAAGTCCTCGCGGGGCTCGTCTATCTTAAGCTTCTTGTCTCTGTTGTCGGGTACGACACCGATCAGGGGACAGATCCCGTAGTCATCCAGGATTTCCTTGAACCGGTTGAATTTCTTCCAGTCCATGTCCGGAGTGATGTCGTCCATACGAATTGCTATGCGCATTCATGTACTCCTTGTTTGTTGTAGGATACGGATTGCTCCACTTCATTCTCGCAATCCTACGCCCATTCGGTCTTCAAGGTCATGCAAAATCCCATGCGAGCATGAGATTTTACACGACTTTGAATCCCTGTATCCTACAGGTTGTTCTTATACCACTCAATGGCCAGCTCGATTCCTGCCTTGAAATCATAGGAAGGATCGTAGCCCAGTAGCTCTCTGGCCTTTGAGATATCTGCGTTGGAATCTCTGATGTCGCCCTTTCTCGGAGGTCCGAAGATGGGCTCGATGTCAACTCCCAGAGCCTCTGTCAGGTGGTGATATACATCGATCAGGTACTCTCTTCCACCTGCTCCGATGTTGAAAGCTTCGCCGGCAGCATCAGAAGATGCAAGGCAGGCTCTGAGGTTACCCTCAATTACGTTGTCCACATATGTGAAGTCTCGGGACTGTCTGCCGTCGCCGTTGATGGTGGGCTGCTCCCCGTTCATCAGCTGCTTGAGGAACTTCGGGATTACTGCGGCATAGGCACCGTTGGGATCCTGACGTCTTCCGAACACATTGAAATATCTAAGGCCATAGGTATCAAGGCCATATAATTTCTTATAGAGTTTTCCATACTCCTCATCGGTCTTCTTGGTGAGCGCATAGGGAGAAAGAACATTTCCCTCCTGTCCTTCCTTCTTGGGAAGGATCGTTGAATCGCCGTAAACCGATGAGCTTGAAGCATAGACAAATTTCTTTACGCCGTTCTGACGTGAGGCCTCCATCATGTTGAGAGTTCCTCTTATGTTGATCTCCTCGTATAAAAGAGGCATCTCGATACTCCTGGGAACGCTTCCCCAGGCAGCCTCGTTGAGGACGTAGGTTGCACCTTCAGTGGCCGCCATGCATGCGTCCAGATCCCTTATGTCCTCCTTGAGGAAAGTGAACTTAGGGTTCTCCATAAAGGGCTCGATGTTCTCGATGTGTCCTGTGGAGAGGTTATCAAGGCATCTTACAGTGTAGCCCATGTCGAGAAGGGCTTCGCAGATGTTGGAGCCGATAAATCCTGCACCGCCGGTTACAAGAAAAACAGAATTGTCATCAAACTTTAATTCCTTAAATCCCATAGTTTTATCTCTTTCTTTTTATGATATGCGGCAGGCCGCTGTGTGTGACCTGCCGCTGTTATTATCTATTATATAATGTGATGCCCCTGCATCAAAGTCTCCAATAGTCGTACTCCGGAGCCTTGTAATCGTCCAGACTGTAAATGCCCTTAAGATCCATGAATATCTTTGTCTTATGAGCCGGATCATAGAACTTCGCAATGTCTGAAGGCTTGTAATCCTTGAAGTCCTCATGGGCAACTGCAACGATGACTGCATCCATGTCCTTCACTGCGGAAAGATCGTCGAACTCGATGCCGTAAAGGCGCTTTGCCTCTGCAGAATCTGCCTGAGGGTCAACCACAACAGGTGTAATTCCATACTCGCCCAGCTCGTTGTAGATGTCGATAACCTTGGTGTTTCTGGTATCGGGGCAGTTCTCCTTGAAAGTAAATCCAAGGATGGCAACCTTTGCATTCTTTACTGAAATGTCGTTGGCGATGAGGCGCTTTACGCAGGACTCTGCAATGTATTTGCCCATGTCGTCGTTGATTCGTCTTCCTGAAAGAATGATCTGTGAATGATATCCCAGCTCCTCAGCCTTGTAGGTCAGGTAGTAAGGGTCAACACCGATGCAGTGTCCGCCGACCAGACCCGGGAAGAACTTAAGGAAGTTCCACTTTGTTCCTGCAGCCTCGAGAACGCTCTTTGTGTCTATTCCCATTTTATGGAAGATAATTGAAAGCTCATTCATAAAGGCGATATTGATATCTCTCTGGCTGTTCTCGATAACCTTTGCAGCCTCGGCAACCTTGATGGACTGTGCCCTGTAAACGCCTGCAAGAGCTACGAGTTCGTATACCTTAGCAACGGTATCCAGAGTTTCCTCATCCATACCGGAAACAATCTTTGTTATGGTATCAAGTCTGTGAACCTTGTCACCGGGGTTGATACGCTCGGGTGAATATCCCACCTTGAAATCCACGCCGCACTTAAGTCCTGACTCTGCTTCAAGAATAGGCACGCAGATATCCTCTGTTACTCCGGGATATACGGTGGACTCATAAACTACTACAGAGCCCTTTGTCAGATATTTTCCAAGTGTGTGGCTTGCGCCCTCCACCGGTGAAAGATCCGGTGTGTGATCGTCATTTACAGGGGTAGGAACCGCAACTACGTGGAATTTGCACTCACGCAGCTTTTCGGGATCTGCGGTGAATTCCACAGATGTCTCTTTTATCGCGTCATCGCCCACTTCTCTTGTGGGGTCGATGCCCTTCTTGTACAGCTCAACCTTCTCTGCGTTGAAGTCGTAGCCCACAACCTTTATCTTCTTGGCATAAGCCACAGCTATAGGCATTCCTACATATCCGAGTCCCACCAGGGAAAGCTTCTCTTCTCCTGCAAGGAGCTTCTCATAAAGATCCATTATTTATTCCTCCAAAAGATTTATTTAACTATCCTTTTAATCTCTTCAAGATACGATAGTATTATACTACTCCTGTCAAATTTCTGCTCCACAAGACTTCTTGCAGCTCTGCCCATGTCCGCGCGCTCCCTGGAGGAAAGCTCCATAAAGCGCTCCACCTGCTTAAGAAGGGCGTCTGCGTCTCTGGGTTCGCACAAAAATCCTGAAACATCCTTATCAACTACCTCCCGGCAGCCGCTTATGTCTGTCGTGATCGCCGGCCTTCCGGTGGCTGCTGCCTCCATCAGGACGTTGCTCATACCCTCGTGGTAGGAGGGATGTATCAGGCAGTCCGCTTCTTTGATGTAGGGGTGGATGTCCAGCTGATAGGGGATGGTCTTAAAATATCCCGCACCTACAGCTCTTTTCACCTCTTCTTCGAAATCCTCCTCAGAGTAGCCAACTGCGGCAAAAGAGATCTTGTCGCCATACTTTTCATGTGCCTTCTCTGCGGCATACAAAAGCTCTGCAGTTCCCTTCTCCTTCATGAGGCGCCCGATATAAAGAAATCTCGTGACGTCATCCTTGTGGCCGGGATATTCCTCGAAGCTGTGCTTTGTGAGATTGACTCCAGAGCCGCTGACCACCTTTGTCTTCTTGCCCTTTATTCCATGGCTCTCGAAAATTCCCTTATTTTCCTCATTTTGGAAAAAGAGACAGTCGCAGGCTTTCAGTGCGGTTCTGTACATGAGTACGATGAGCTTTAGTATTGCTCCGCCCCGCTCAAAGGTCGATCCAAGTCCCGTAATCGTTGCGATGTATGGAACCTTCAGTCGCCTACAGGCATAACCGCCGTAGATGTTGGGCTTTATGGTATAGGTGATGACAATGTCCGGTTTCTCGCTCTTTATCAGCTTCTTATAATTGCGGAAAAGAGCCAGATCCTGAACCGGGTTGACTCCCCGCCTGTTTATTTCGGTGTGTATTACCCTGACGCCCTCATCCTTAAACACCTCATCCCTCTGGTCGTCGGGAAGGCTCACAACCACTTCAAAGCCCTCCTCCATGAGCCCTTCAAGGAGCTCGTTTCTGAAGTCGTAGAGGCCTGTGGACGAGTTTGCCAGTATCAGTGCCTTTTTCATTTTGCAAGTATCTCCCAGGGCATGACTTTAAGCTCGTTGTACTTCATCATATAGACTCCGTCCCTGTAGTCTCCTATACATGCGGGGTTCTCTCTGCCCTCTAAGTTGTTGATGATGAACCTCGGGAAGTTTACGCCGCACTCGTATGCATGGGGGTAACCGCCGCCGAATCTGGGGTTGACCTCCGAGAGATACCAGGTGTCCTCTTCCTCGTTGTAGAACAGGTCGATGTCTATCATGCCGCGATAGCCCACGTTTTCAACAAACTCTGAGATCTGTTTGAAGAGGTTGTCGTTCCTGCAGGATACGGACTTGTCTGTCTCTCCGGCCCTCATCTTTATCTTTTTCTTAAGGAAGATGGAGACGCACTTTCCGGAGATCAGGTCGATGTAGACATCTGCGCCGTACTCCTGTCCCTTCATGTACTCCTGAATCATCAGACCGTCGAAGTCATGGAAAAGAGCTGTCAGCATCTCTTTTGACTTAACCTCGTTGATGTTTATGGATGCGCTTCCCTTCTGGGGTTTCACGAAGATGGGATAATCCACTTCGCCCGCTTCTCTTGACGCCTCAAAGATATCGATCGACGGGAAGCATCTGGCAGTGGGGATTCCCAGCTTGCACAGCATGTCGTACATCCTGAATTTATCGAGGCTCGTCTCGCACAGCTCATAGGAGGACACGATGGGTGTAACTCCTATGTCCGTGAATCTGTCTGCATTTTTGGCGATCAGGGACAGCTCCGGGTCAATGAGACTGAAGAGTCCCGTTATTTTTTCTTTTCTGCAGATGGAAAGTATCTCATCTATGTATGAGGGATCGTCGATCCTCGGAACGATCTTCACGTCGTCGGCGTCATAAATCGCGGGCCCCAGCTCGGAGCAGTCCGTGGCAATGACCCTGCCGGCCATCTCCCTCTTGAAATACTGAACCACCTTATTTCTTGTTCCTGCACTTAAGATCAGAATATTTGTACTCATATGATCATCTCCGCATTTTATCAAGGTCATCGAAGAACAGTGGTGTTCCTCCGGTGTGGATAAAAAGAATTGTCTTGTCTTCCAGGCCGTTACTCTTAACATATTCCTTCATGCCAAGGAACGCTTTCCCGGTGTAGGTGGTGTCAAGAGGAAGACCGTTCTTTATCAGCTGCTGTCTTATTGTGTTCAGTATGGCATCGCTTTCTTTTCCGTAGCCGTCGCCTGTGTAATCATCTATGAAAAGAGTTTTCGACTCGATGTCGTCCTTATCATAGGAGATATGTTTTTCATCCAGGTACTCGTAAATGCTCTCCAGCACAACGTCCCGGCCCCTCGGATTCTTGCGGGCGATGCTGATTCCGACTATCGTCCTGTCGTCACCGTTTATGAGCTGGCCGCACACCAGACCGGACTGGGTCGTTCCGGTTCCGGATGCAAAAAATATATAGTCAAACTTAAGGTTCTCTTCCTGCTCGCAGGCTCTTATCTCGTTATAACAGTCGACATATGCCTGCGTTCCGATGTTTCCGTTGCCGCCGCCCATTATGAAATACGGGTTCCTGCCAATGTCCTTAAGCTCTCCCAGCTTGTTTTCTATTGTCTTCGACACTTCCTCAACAGGAACCGTGATGATCTCGGCTCCAAACAGCTCCATCATCATGCTGTTATAGGTGTCGTCGCTTACTTCCTTAGGTCCGATTATCAGGCAGGGGAGATTTCTTTCAGCCGCCATGTTGGCCACGACCCTGCAGTGATTTGAGTGGCTGCTGCCGTAGGTCACCACATAGTCATATCCGCCCCGGTCTATCTCCTCAAAAAATCCGAAGGCCTTTCTCGCCTTGTTTCCTCCAAAGCTGTAGGGGATCATGTCCTCCCGCTTTACGTAGAGGTTTTTAATTGTGTCATCACTCAGCCTTACTATCGGCGTTCTGCTGATGCTTCCTGTACTCATCAAAGTCCTCCAGGGCGTTAAGCACTACTCCCTCATGGGAAAGAACTGTCTTAAAGGTATCAATGATCACTCTGATATCGGTAATAAATGAAAGATGCTCCACGTACCATACGTCGTACTCAAATTTCTTTTCCCAGGATATCGCATTTCTTCCGTGGACCTGGGCCCAGCCGGTAAGTCCGGGACGTACACTGTGGCGAAGCCTCTCCCTTTCGTTGTAGTAGGGCAGGTACTTCACCAGAAGGGGTCTTGGGCCGATGAAGCTCATGTCGCCCTTTAAGATGTTGAAGAACTCCGGAAGCTCGTCAAGGCTGGTGGAGCGAAGTTTCTTTCCAAAGGCCGGAAGTCTCTCTTCGTCGGGAAGAAGGTTTCCATCTGCGTCCCTCTTGTCCGTCATGGTTCTGAACTTGTACATGTTAAAGACCTTCTCGTCCTTGCCGGGGCGGGGCTGTTTGAACAGCACAGGGCTTCCCAGCTTGATCCGGACAAGGATGGCGAGGATCAGGTAAAGCCAGGAGAATGCGACTATCACAAGCAGGGACAGAAGGATGTCCAGCAATCTCTTTATGCACTTGGCGTAGAATGATTTAGATTTCATTTGGCCTCTATTTACTCAAAACACCTTTTAACAATCTCAATAATGACATCTTGCTCTTCCTGCGTCATCTTGTTGTCGGAAGGAAGGCAAAGGCCTCTGTCGAAGATGTCCATTCCAACATCAGGAACGCGTCCCTCGTAGATGTAGGCGTTACTCCTTGCGCGGCCTGTTCCGTCCTCTGTAAAGAATCCGTGCATGCGGTATATGGGCTGCATATGCATTGGCTTCCAGATTGGTCTTCCCTCGGCGTTGTATTTGCCGAGAGTCTCGAATATCTCAGTCGGGCAGCTCTTTCCGGGATCTGTCTCGTAGAGAACATCCTTCTCGCCTCTTACCTGTCTGCACATTGCGTCCTTGTCGATGAGGATGCAGGACAGCCAGTAGTTGGGCACAGATCTCTTTTCATCGAAAGGATTCATCACGAGAGGAAGATCCTTAAGGCCCTCTTTGTATCTGTAGTAGATGGCTTTTTTCTGGGCGATGTGCTCCTCCAGGTGAGGGATCTGTCCCCTGATGACACCGGCAATCACGTTGCTCATGCGATAGTTGTAGCCCAGCTCCTCGTGCTGGTACCAGGGTGCGTCCTCCCTGCTCTGGGTGGACCATTTCCTTATCTTGTCGGCCTCTTCTTCGCTGGATGTAAGAAGCATTCCGCCTGAAGAGCCGGTGATTATCTTGTTTCCGTTAAAAGAGATTACTCCTATATCTCCGAAGGTTCCTGTCTGCTGTCCATCAAAGGTTGCGCCAAGGGATTCTGCCGCATCCTCAAGGATCAGAGCTCCGTGGGCGTCGCAGATCTTTCTGATCTCATCGACTTTACCGGGTGTTCCATAAAGGTGGGCAATAACCACCAGCTTCACGTCAGGATACACTTCAAATGCCTTTTCCAATGCCTTTGGAGACATATTCCAGGTCTCATATTCGGAGTCGATGAACACTGCCTCTCCGCCCTCGTAGGCAACAGGGTTTACCGTGGCGTCAAAGGTCATGTCGGAGCAGAAGACTTTTTTGCCCTCTAGTGCTCCGTGCCCCACCTTGGGCTGTCCGTAGAGCCTTTCTGCCAGAAGCCTTATGGCCAGGTGCAGAGCGGCTGTTCCGGAAGAAAGAGCTACTGCAGCTTTGCAGCCCAGTTTCTCACAGATCATCTTCTCGGACTCGTTTATATTGGCGCCTACCGTGGACATCCAGTTGGTCTCGTAGGCCTCCTTCATATACTGCATCTCCTCCCCGTGCATTGTGGGGGATGAGAGCCATATCTTTTTCTCAAAGGGCTTAAATTCCATAAAACCTCCTCGTTAACTCCAGTTCACATCTTTCTGCTCCGGTCGGATGCGGATACCGTAATCGCCCAAAATACGTGCGATAACGGTAACCAGCCCGTTCTGCCGTCAGACTCCCGTCGCATCGGAATTGATCTTCTGGGCGGTCTCGGCAAGAGCTGCCTTGCGCTCCCTGGTCATGGTGTATCTGTGGACGTCAGGGTGGTAGGTCTCAACAATCTCCTGTACCAGGTCTCTTATGTTGGGAGACTCTTCCCTGGCTGCCTGGTTGAGCTTTTCAAGCTGAGAAAAGAATCTCATCTCGTCCAGCTCGATTGGCTTTCCTATATGGATCATCTTGTTGGAGGTGTCCTGAAGACCCTCCTCGTCCATCAGCATTTCCTCGTAGAGCTTCTCTCCGGGGCGAAGTCCCGTAAACTCTATCCTTATGTCCTCTCCCACCTTGTAGCCGGAGAGCTTTATAAGGTTCTCTGCAAGATCAAGGATCTTCACGGGCTCACCCATGTCGAGGACAAATATCTCTCCGCCCTCAGCGAAGGCTCCTGCCTGAAGCACCAGAGATACGGCCTCTGAGATTGTCATGAAGTATCTGATGATCTCCGGATCTGTTACGGTCACGGGGCCGCCGGCTGCAATCTGCTTTTTGAAAAGAGGTATTACTGAGCCGTTGGATCCAAGGACATTTCCAAATCTAACTGCCACAAACTCTGTCTCATAGTGTCTGTCGAAGGTCTGGACGATCATCTCGCAGATCCTCTTGCTGGCTCCCATGATGTTTGTAGGATTTACCGCCTTGTCGGTGGATATCATAACGAACTTCTTCGTCCCGTTTGTAGCTGCCGCCATAGCGGTCTTCCAGGTACCGAAAACATTGTTCTTTATTGCTTCGCCGGGGCTGTCCTCCATAAGAGGCACATGCTTATGGGCAGCTGCGTGGTAGACAATGTCCGGTTTATACTGCTCAAAAATGTTGTTGATCCTCAGTGTGTTTCTTACTGAAGCTATGAGAACCACCAGATCCATATCAGGATACTTGTACTTAAGTTCCTGCTGGATCTCATAGGCGTTGTTTTCATATATATCCAGGATGATGAGGCGCTTCGGGTTGTGGCTTGCAATCTGCCTGCAGAGCTCGGAACCTATGGAGCCGCCGCCACCTGTCACCATTACCACTTTGTCTTTTACATAACCTGCGATGGAGTCCATGTCGACGGAAATGGGATCTCTTCCGAGAAGGTCCTCAACCTCGACATCACGCAGTCTCGATACGTTGACTTCACCGTTCACAAGCTGGTACATGCCGGGCAGCGATCTTAACTTACAGTTTGTGTTCTTACAGATATCCAGGATCTTTTTCATCTCCTGCCTGGATACCGAAGGGATAGCCACGATTATCTCATCGATGTCGTAGAGGTCAGCGCACTCAACAATCTTTTCTCTTCCGCCCACTACTCTGATTCCGTGGATATATCTTCCCCACTTGTTGGGATCATCGTCGATGATACACTTGATGGACATGGTGGAGTAGTTGCTGGTTATGATCTCTTTTATAATGATGTTCGCAGCTTCACCTGCTCCGATTATCATCACAGCCTTGCTGTTATTGCGGTTTCCATACTGCTGCTTCCTGCTCCTGAAGAATCTGTAGGAAAATCTGCTTATAAAGATTCCGGTGATCAGGATGAAAGTGTACAAAAAGTAGTAGCTCTGAGGCACTGCCTGCTCTGTCTCGACCCTGAAGAACTGAAGGCCGATGGCGTTGATCACACCTGACAGGGTACATGCCATTACAAGATTCTGCATCTCGCGCTCTCCGGCATAGGCCCAGAGGCTGTCGTAAAGCTTGAATAAGTAAAAGACGATCAGGGTGATCACAATGTCGATCGGCAGGAACGAGATCAGAGGCTGCAGGAAGTAATCCGGAATGGTCTCGATCTTGAACTCATACCTCATGAGAATGGCCCCGGCACTGGCTAAAATAATGCACAGGACGTCATAGACGATCAGTCCCAGTCTTCTATATAGTTTTTGAAAGTTGAAGGGTTCTTTAGTTTTCATTTTCTGTGACCTTAAAGGTTATTGGAGCTATTGCCAGCATAAGGGCGATCGTCATGGGATTGCAGTACTGGAATACCCACTCCGACAATCCTGCCACCATAAATCCGATCACTATCGCCGGAGTTACCAGGGACAGAGGCTCCGTCTTCTGATTCTTTTTATAATATCTTATTCCGCTGATGAGACCTGCAAAAAGAACTATTACAAACAGGATACCCACAGGGATTCCGCGGTCAAATGCAACCTGAAGGTACGTATTGTGGGCGTGGACTGCTATCTCCCCGTTGGGAAGAAGGGTTCCCATCTCATCGTGTCCCCACATGTTGAGGTCGCTGAGGTACGCCTTGAATATGGTCATTCTGCCGTTGGAGAGCACGTCCAGAATATTGTCTTCATCGACATATTCTGCCATCTCTTCTCTCAGTATCTGAACCTCTGCGCCTGTGACGTTTATCGCTGCAAGGAGAGGCTCTTCGATGACTTTTGTTTCTGCAAGAACAGGTCCATCAGTCGTCTTCGGCTCTGCATAGCCGTAATCGTCCTCGTCGTAAGGACGTCCGTATTCATCATAAATAGGAGTGCCGGTCTCCTGGTCATAGTTGTATCTGTCGATGGGATACTCATAGGAGCCCACATCCATTCCAAGCATCTTTTCCTTAAAGAGATTTACAAACCTCTCAACACACATAAAGTTGGTGTTGCCCCAGTTGGCTCCGCCCCTTACGAACTCATCAGCATCGTCTATGTCATAGAACACAGGCTGCGCCACCATCGTAGGGATGATCCTCTGAAGAGTAAATGCTGCAGGGAAACACAGAATGAGTGACAGCGCAAACACGCCGACCATTCTGCCGAGCTGTTTCTTGTGGCAGAGAACTATCATTATCATCACAAGCAGTGTGGACATAATGATAGCCAGGTAGGCTGTCCTTGAAACCGTGAAGATTGCATAGGACATGATAAAGCCAAAGAGCACCATCTCTTTCCATGCTGAAACCACAATGTCTTTAAGGCATACTTTCTTTGGCAATGAAACCAGCTTGATTGCCAATAGCACTGTGGCAACTGCTCCCATGAAGGTCAGATACTCCGCGGTAACTGTTACCGTATGGAAGAGGAATCCGAACCTTCCGCTGACGTAACCCACAAAATATCTGTGGAGCCAGCAGTAAACCATGGAGATTGCAAAGTTCATCATGAGTCCTCCGGAGAGGATCTTGTAGTAGTCCTTTTTCTTTCCCCAGGCTGCAAGCCTTATGTAGAAAACTGTATAAGTAAGGGCCAGGTAGATGCTCCAGGTCCTGGTGTTGTTCAGGATAACGATCGCCACAAAGAATATGAAGAGCAGTATTCCGAAAACGCTGGGCTTTACGCACTCGCTTTCACCGTGGCCATATCTCTTTTGCTTAATGGCCTGAAGGATCACCCTGATGAGATTGAGCACCACGAGACCGCCAAGGATCACAATGATGATGCCGCATTTCAGTATGGTGTTATTGAGGTCATATTCCTTCTCGCCCTCGAGGAGCTTGTGGCTGTTGTAGTAATATATTCCGAAAATGCCGGAGCCCAGTACCCATACGAGGTTGTACAGGTTGAAAGCCTCTGTAAAGGAAAATGTCAAAACCATCATCACGAGGAGCCAGATGGCCATGTGCCTCTCCGAGATGGTGTGGTAGATATCGTATAGATCGTTCATGTAGACAGATCCGTACCAGATGGCCATTGCCATGGCGAACATAATGAGGATGTACCTCAGTTTGTCCTGGTTTACAAGGTTCTGCCAGAAGGATATGCCTATCTCGTGCTTCACGGCCTTGTGGTTTATTGCATAGAACACTATGGCCGCTGAGATGATGAGTCCGATCTCGTAGAAGATAATGTCAGCAACTCTGAAATCAAAGAGCCTTAGCGGAAATACCATTATCATCAGGCATCCAAACACCAACGCCGCGACGGGATTTGCTGTCCATTTTACCGCTGTTCCAACGGTTATCAGACTGTTCTTTTCAGGATTCTTTTTGTAGTAAAGGCCGGTCAGTGCATAGATTGCCGCAGCAACGGCCGCTATGATGGCGATGATAACAAGGGATCTGCTCTTTGAGAGCGGAAGCCTGTAATTGTATCTGGCCTTTAAGTGAACGCCGTCTACAGGCCTGTAATAGCGGGTCAGCGTTCCGACATACGGATCCTCGCCGGTTGCTCTTTCGTATCCCAGATAGTACTTGGATCTGCAGGCAGCAAACTTCAGGGCGTAGGTCTTTCCCACCTCGAGGTCTATCTCCATGGGGATCGACAGAAAGCCCGGGAACTCGATGCCTTCCGTGTCAGTGTAGGCCCTGAGGATCATGCGGCCCATCTCATCAAAGAGCATGGATTCTACGTATCTGCCCTTCTCCATTTCAGTGATGTACACATCCACCGAGCTCAGCCGGTCGTACTGAGCCGTGAACTCCTGCATGGGGCCGACATGCTCATAGTTGACATGGTCCGAGGAGCCGGCGCTTTCACCGTTTTCGGCGACTGTGAGGACGCCGGTGAAGGCGCGGACCGGGAAGATCAGCAATATTCCTATTAACGCAAAAAGCAGCACTACAGCGCGGATGGCTGTGGCCTTGTTGATTACTTTTCTCATGTATGTTTGCCTTTAGTCAGTTACTTGTGCGCATAAAAACTGCATCATAATATCTTACCACGAATTGCGGTGGTTTATCAAACTCCGTGGGATGGAGGCCCGGGCATCTTTCTATCGGATCCGGTGCATCCGTCTGATCAAAGCGGCCTTCAGCCCATTTTGCTTCTCAGAGGACTCCCGGTCGTTTTCTGGAAAATAAACGGATCTGCTCACTATTCGCATCTTCGCTTGCTTTCCAGGAAACTCGGTAATTAGCAAACCAAGTACTCAATCACGAGTTACCATCAACAACGGTAGCGTGGTCCAAAGGTACAGCACATATCGGATAAGATATGTGGGGCCAAGGAGAACAGTGCAAAACGTCAGGATCATCGGGAGGAAGGGCAGGATTCCTGCCACATTTCCGCGGGAGAGCCTGAAACAAAAGACGAATAAATAAATCAGTAAATACATGCCCGGGGTGAAGAAGAGGTACAGGACCGGGGCCTGCTGGCCGAAGGGGCCAAGGGACAGGTAGCGGTACAGGCTGTCTATAGGCGGAATGAGGCTGATGCGCTCTCCCGGAGGTTCTACTTCGTAGCCGAAGTACGAGCTGTCTTCATAAGTGAAGGTGTAGACAGAGTTGCCCTTGTATACGTTGAAGATTGCCGGCGGATAGTAGTAGCCGTAGGAAGTCAGGAGCCAGGCGTTAAGGTACGCTGCCGGATGCTCCTTGAACACCTTGAACCACACCTTCCAGAAATCAGAACTGTTCTGCTCATAGAGCGCGTTGTCAAAGTCCACTTTCACGAGGTCTGCGCACCTGGGAGTGTACTTCTCGAGATTCTCCTTGTGGATGTAAGCCTCGATCACAGCCTTGTCGTCTGCTGAAAGGCTATCACCCTCTAAGGTGTAGACCCGGGCAAGCTGCATGATCGGCACAGTCAGCATCTCCTGATGATGTGTGCCTTCAGCTCCGCAGACCGCGGCCAGAAGGTTGGAAAAAACAAGGTAGAGAACCACCGGAAGAACCAGCATCCCCACCAGAACTTTCTTAAGACTCTTTCTGAAATACAGAAGCGCAAAGGGTATAAATACAAGATAGGCATAGAAGCCGTTGTGTCTGAAAAGAGGCATCAGAACTGCAGATACGACAAAAAGAGTCACCTTCCTCTTATCCGAAAGAAAGCCCTCAGCGTCAGATACAAGCTGCACAAGGAATATGGTGATCAATAGAAGAAATGCAGAGAAAAGCCCGTCCTTGCAGGAACAGAGCGTGTACATGACGATGGTGGGAAATGCGCCGTAAAAGATTATCCAGAAGATCCTCCCCTTCTTTCCCATTCCCTTTTTCTGCAGATAAGTGACAACGTATGCGTAAACACCGGAGATCACCAGCATCTGAAGAATAAGATATGCTGCTATGCCCGCATTCCATGATCCGGTCAGCTTATGGAAAAGAGCTATCACTCCCCCAAGGAGAAGGACGTGTAAAAGGGGATGGTGGGTGGTAAAGGTCCTGGTGAGGACTTCGTTGAGCTCATCAGCCGCATCATATACGAAGAATCCCGGAAATTCCGCAAGAAGAACAGGAACAGACAAAAGAACCATTGACCCATAGTTAACAAGAAAGTCTCTGCTGCTTACCGCCTGTTCCGGCTTTGCCTCAGGAAGCTTTAATATGCCAAACAGCTTAACCCCGCCGCTCTTTGCAAGGCAGTAGTTCTTCCACACATACCTGGTGTCCATGGTAAAGATCACCATCATCATAAACATAACAAGAAGGCCGTTTCTGTCAGTCAGGTCCAGATAGTCCCTTGACTCCAGAGTGTAGCCCACATAAAAAAATGCACCTGTTAAAATGCCAAACAAGCCTGACATAAGCCAGGCCAGTGTGTTTTCCCTATCGTTCTTCATCGCGAGTTGTCTCCCGGATAACGTACTGTGGATTCTTATTCTGGGAAATGTAGAGTCTGCCCAGGTATTCCCCCATCATGCCCATCATCAGCATCATCATGCCGCCCATGAAGATGATCGCACTCATAAGAGCGGAAAATCCGATGGGAACATCAGGATTTACAAACTTCTTTACAACGGTGTAAATGCCATAAATAAAGCCTAAAAAGGCAAATGTCATACCTGAGAAGGTTGCTATCCTGAGTGGTTTTATACTGAAGGCAGTAAAGCCGTTGATCCATAGAGCAAAGAGCTTTCCAAGTGTGTAGCCGCTCTGTCCGACTTCTCTTTTCCTGTGGTTCACATCCACGTTGACGATGTTCCTGGTGGTGCGAAGCACAAGACCGATGACATATGGATAGGAGCTGACGTACTTGATCATCTCATCAACAACAAAGCGTCTTGCGGCAAAATAACTGGATACATAGAGGTCCTTTGGCTTACCGAGCATCACTGACGCCATCCATTCATTCATGGCAGTGCCAAAATTTCTGAAGGCATTGTGCTGTTTGTTGGCGTATCTTGCATAGGCCACGTCGGCCCCGCCCTCTACGGCAGCGATAAGCTTGTCAGCTTCATCCGCAGGCGTCTGTCCGTCATCATCAAGGCAGATGACAATATCTCCCTTGCTTGCATTAAGTCCCGCCATAAGAGCTGCGTGCTGCCCGAAATTCTTTGCAAGGTTGATTCCGGTCACCTTATCCTTTCGCTCACCGGCCACCTTTCTGATGGTATCCCAGGTGTTGTCCGGAGATCCGTCATTTACAAGGATGACTTCATAGTCATAGGCACTCATCTTTGCCATGGTCTGTTCTATTTCTTTTACCACTGCTTCCAACGTGTTCTCAGATCTGTAGCAGGGGATAACGTAACTTATCAGTTTGCCGGTCATCTAATGCACCTCGCATCTATAAACTCTTTTTCATCAATATCATATCATCTTTTTGACCATCACTGCACTGAACCGCGGGAAGAAAGTCAGTTTTTTCAAAGCCCGCGTGCTCGTAACTCCTGATTGCGGCCTCATTTCTGGTAAAGACCCTTAAGATCAGATCCTTAAGTCCCATGACATCCCTTGCGTACTCAAGAGCCAGATCAGCCGTCTCATTCCCATATCCATGGCCTGTCGCGTCATCCTCACCGATGAAAATGCCGTACTCAGCAGTCAGATTCTCCCTGTCTATGTCCCTGAAGTATACTGAGCCCACAGGCCTACCTTCGCTGCTGTTCTCGCAGATCATCAGCTGCACCACTTTTCCCGTGTCTATCATGGTCTCCTGCCAGATTTTCTGCCCCTCAAGGGTGAAGGGTTCACGATATATGAAATTGTCCCTGACACGGGGATTGTTGCGCCACTCCACGATAAGAGGAAAGTCACTCTCCTCCATCAGGCGAAGACTCACCAGTTCTCCGGTCAAAAGAAATCTGTCATCACTCATGGTTTGTTCCTGTCAATTTACTTTCTCGACTTTGTAGATCACAAATGCATCCGTAACAGTATCCACAGCTGTAATCTCAGTCTTAACGCCCTTATCCAGATAGTATTCCGAGAGCCAGCCGATATCCTGCGTCGCCTTATCAACTACGTAAACATTGTCCAAAAGAATCGCATCCTGCATGGAAGTAAAGCCATAGGCAGCCATCTTTTCTTCAAACAGCGGGCTCTTTGAGGCCCAGCCCCCCATCAGGTCGTGGTTTGCCAGGTTGTTGTTTACATCGCAGAACATCTTCTCGGAGAAGGTCTTCTCCTCCCCCTCAGTAGCCGACACGCTCGTGTAGACATCCACAAAATAAAAGTTGTCGGAGTTGTCCTCAAAGTACTGATACAGCGCATCATAGTGGGAACGCATCCTGTCTCTCTCCGCCATTTCAGTTCTTATTACATCCACCTGGTTTGGTATAAAGAGCGCAGATGCAACGGCTGCAAGAACCAGTGGTGCAAAAGCATATCGCTTGTTATCCCATTCTGCCTTAGCCAGCATACCCAGAAGAACAGCCGACTCCACCAGATACAGCGGATGTGTGATCCTGATGGGATCCCTGCCCCTTACTATGATGTACAGCCACAAGCTTGACCTGCAGGCAAAGAGAAGTATCAGCATCAGTATCACAGGAAGCCGTTTTCCTCTTTTCCCAAAAATCATGTAAACAGCTGCCACGCCCAGATACAGAAGGCATACAATCACATTGTAAGGCGCATCCGTCATGGGATATTCATAGCTTTTTTGCAGAGCCACGTGGCGCAGCCTGTACAGGTAGGGCTTTATACTCAATATAAGGCCTTTTACAAGAGGGATTTCGTCAGTCCTGAGCTTACTTGCGTACTCTGCAACGCCGTTCAGCACATCAGTATCTATCTCATCATCTATTCCGAAATTGTAGTTTACCAGAAGTTCCTGCTCGGGCTTCGAGATTCCGATGCTGTCATAGAATTCCTTATTCTCATCATAGTCCGGAATGAATTGGAAGTCGTAGAGCTCTGTCCTTGCATCGAACAGGGCGTTGAACTCTTTCCACTCCGGGCTGCTGTAGGATGTTTTATGGATAACGGTTGATATTATAATCCCAAGAAGTATCGCGATGCACAGACCTGCATAGATCCTGAAGTTCTTTTTCCTCTCTCCGTATTTGGAGATCTGGATGCCATCTTCTACGCCATTCTCAAGTTCCATCCTTTCCAGGGCCCATTTGATAAGTATCCCCACTCCCACAATGGGGAGGGTCAAAAGAAGCATCTCCGACCTTATGAGATACGCAAGGATGATCAGTATCACCGCCAGAATGTTGTCCGTTCTCCTCTTTTCAGCTCCTGTCACTATCAGAAAAGCCGCAGTCATCGACAGGAATCCGCAGGTAAAGGTGTATTGGACGAAGACGAAGTGTGAAAGGATAGTCCCCAGCGCGAACATGAACACAAAAACCTCTGCAACCACAGAGAATATCTTGCTCTTACTGCACTGCAATATCTTGAAGGCCAGAATAAACAGGCACAGGAACTGACAGCCGCACAAAAAAATGCCGTACCAGTCAAGGCCTCTTACCAGCCTGTAAAACAGGGCGATCAGGGCACTTATCGGATACAGCATCTGAATATTGTGGCCCGCCGGGACGCCCGTGTAGGCTCCCGACAGGATATCTTTCATCAAAACATCGTCGTTGAGGTCAAAATAGAAGTCCCCAAGTATGGCAGCTATGATGACCACTGCCACTGTCAGAAGCGCTGAAGCTATTAAATTCAGGCCTGGACGTGTTTTTTTCATAAACTAGGCTCCAACTTTAGTTGAATTTGTAGTACTCCTTTACTCTCATAACAACCTCATCGAGGTCGTCATCCGTAAGTCCGTAGTACATAGGAAGGCGAAGAAGTCTCTCGCTCTCCTTTGTTGTATATCTGTCCTCGCCGTTAAACCTTCCGTAAATAAGGCCGGCCTTGGCAGAATGAAGAGGAACATAGTGGGATGCAGGAAGGATGTCATTATTCATCAGGTGTCCGATAAGTCCCTTCCTCTCCTCAAAGTCCTTACACTTTATGTAGAACATGTGGGCATTGTGGACACATTCTTCCGGAACATAGGGAAGCTCGATAAGTCCCTTCTCCTCCAGCGGCTTAAGTGCCTCCATGTATCTGTTGTAGTGGTCCATCCTGTCATTGTTGATCTCGTCAGCCATCTGAAGCTGCGCGTACAGATATGCGGCGTTCATGTCGCTGGGAAGATATGAGGACCCCTGCATTATCCAGCTGTACTTGTCGACCTTGCCCAGCTTGTACAGAGTCCTGTTGGTGCCCTTCTCCCTGATTATTATAGCGTCGTCCACATAGGTCTCATCCCGAAGAAGAAGCGCTCCGCCCTCTCCCATGCTGTAGTTCTTGGTCTCATGGAAACTGTAGTTTCCAAAGTCGCCGATGGCTCCAAGGGCCTTTCCCTTGTAGGTTGCCATAACGCCCTGGGCTGCATCCTCAACAACGAAGAGGTTATGCCTCTTTGCGATGTCCATGATGGTGTCCATCTCACATCCGACGCCTGCGTAGTGCACCGGCACGATGGCCCTGGTCTTGGGTGTGATGGCAGCCTCGATCAGGTTCTCGTCGATATTCATGGTATCGGGCCTGATGTCGACAAAAACTATCTTAGCTCCCCTTAGCACGAATGCATTGGCCGTGGAAACGAAGGTATATGAGGGCATTATTACCTCATCCCCCTCCTTTATCCCCGCAAGGATAGCGGACATCTCTGTGGCATGTGTGCAGGAGGTTGTCAAAAGAGCTTTTGTACAGCCCGTCTTTTTCTCGATCCACTCGTTGTCTTTCGCAGTGTAGGGACCGTCACCGCAGATCTTCTGGTTCTCCACACATTCTTTTATATAATCGAATTCTTTTCCCGTGTAAGGGGGCACATTGAAATTAATACGCATAAATTACTCCTCTGAGGACTCTGCCTCCGGCTGTTCTGGCTTCTTCTTAAAGACGATCAGCTTGCTGATAACATAATTCAGGGCTATTACAACAAAGGTTGCTCCCAGCTTTACAGGCATCTTCGGGAATCCCAGCCATGTGATGAAGATCAGGATCAGAAGGTCCTCAACTACCAGTGTAAACAGTCTTCCGGCTGTAAATGAACCGGCCTGCTTGATGAAATCCTTCTTGGTATCAACCTTGCCGTCAAATACCCAGGTTCTGTTGGTAAAGAACTGGAACGCCACGCATATGATCCAGTCAATGGTGTTGTTGACCACCTCGTTGAGATGCATCACCGTATCCATAAACCAGAAAAGGAATATGCTCAGAAAGAAAGCCAGACCTCCGAAAAAGAGATATAAAAGGCCTTCCTTGTGCTTCCTGTAAAAAGGTTCAAATATATTCAGGACAGGAAGAGACATTATCCTGTCAAAAATATCTTTCTTCTTATTATCTTCCATAAATGCTTATTTACTCCTTGCTTTCAGCGGCAAAAACAATAAACCTATCGCTCTCGAAAGACTTATTATAATCGTGATTTGCAATATAGTCCATCAAAATTTCATACTTCTCTTCTATGTGGGCATAGTCAGCCATTTCTTTTCCTATGATAACCACAGGCTCCTGTCCGGATGTAGAAAGAGCTGTCAGCGTCTCATCGAATTTTGCAGTGCTGTAGCTGTCCAGGTCCGGCCATACTGAGTCAATCGCAGGTTCAAGGTCAAAGATATAGGACAGGCCGGGCACTCCGCCGAAGAAGAAAGTTCTTTTGCCCAAAAGATCATTGTCTTTTAGTGCTCGGTAGAGTTCGTCCAGAGTCTCTGCGTTATATTTGGTCGTCACCTGGGCCGAAACCTTTGGTATGGATGCATGCGAGTCGCGAGCCTGTCCGTCATTGCCGTCGCCAAAAGCAAACTTTCCGTGGAATATGGCTCCCTGAATGATCAGGACCGCTATCACCATTGTGACCATGGCCTGCCAGGGGAAATTCATGTCCGCATCGCCCGCCCTGAACATGAGCCTTCTTAGCATCCAAAGAGATATGGGCGCCACATAGAACAGGTTGTTGAGAAGCGGGAAGGTGTAGTTATTACTTCCCAGGGGAGTTATCAATATCACCATCAGTGCCGCAAAGGCCAGGGTCTGTTCCTCTTTGTCGCCGTTTAAAAGTCCAAAGCTTGCGATAATACAGATGATCGCGGCAACTATCACGAACATCATGGCAGCCTTGAAAAAGCTGTCGTAGTAGTAATAATTCCTTGTAAATACGCCCTTTGAAAAGTAGTACTTAATAAGGACTGCCAGTCCTGCGATGTACAGGAGCTTTTTTATAAGAATGTAGCGCTTCGGCAGAAGCATGAACATTATCATGCCCGCTGCGACGCACGGTATCATTATCAGCATGTCTTTTGCTGCGGAAAGATAGGCACTTACAATCGACGAGATCATTCCGCCTGCGGTGTAGTCAGAGGCACCTTCCGTCATTCCAAAGAGGCTGCCTATCATCTGGAAATATGCGGATCCGCCATACATTGCTGCGATTGCCGCCAGGGGAACTATAACACCGACAGCAAAGCCCCCGATGCAGATAAAGGTCTTTTTAACAGCTTCCGCAAACTTGTTTCGGGTGATGGCTTCATAAAACCACAGCACCAGTATCAGCGCTGTCTCTGTGATATTAGGAAACCTCACCATTACATTCAGCCCCAGGCAAAGGCCTGCAAGCGCAAGGAAAAGAGTCTGCCTCTCCCACTCAAACATCCCGATGAGCAGAAACAGAAGCCCCAGCGTAAAGAACAGGTAGGTCAGGTAGTTGTACAGTATCACTCTCGGGCACCAGCAGAGACTCTCGGCAATGAATTCGCCGATGAAGATCATCCAGCCGGGCATCCACTTCTGCAGAAGATAGTAGCCTGCAAGCGCTGCTGCGCTTATGATGAAGCTG